>Ga0307509_10000464_pt1 | contig 68545 bp, 61 predicted proteins | sample 10_EM_MG_FD_202245 | JGI IMG/M metagenome (GOLD analysis project Ga0307509, IMG submission 202245) | Populus trichocarpa ectomycorrhiza microbial communities from riparian zone in the Pacific Northwest, United States - 10_EM | ecosystem: Host-associated > Plants > Roots > Unclassified | place...
GAGTAGCATTTTGACCACTTCTGCTTGCCCATTCGCAGAGGCGAAATGGAGTGGTGTTTGGCCTTCGTTAGTAGACTTGTCGGGGTGGACGTCGTCCCGTTCGAGGAGCATTTTCACCACTTCTATGTGCCCATTGAAAGTGGCACAATGAAGCGGTGCTATGCCGCCGTGATTTGCCTTCCCGGGGTGGACGTCGTCTCGTTCGAGTAGCATTTTCACCACCTCTGTGTGCCCATTTGCAGCGGCGCATTGGAGTGGCGTTTGGCCGTCGTTATTTGGCTTGTTGGGGTAGACGTCGTCTCGTTCGAGTAGCATTTTGACCACTTCTACTTGCCCATTCACAGCGGCAATATAGAGTAGTGTTGGGCTTTCGTTATTTGGCTGTTCGGGATGGATGTCGTCCCGTTCGAGTAGCATTTTCACCACTTCTAAGTGCCCATTGAGGGCGGCACAATGAAGCGGTGTTAGGCCGCCTTTGGCTCGCTTGTCGGGGTGGACGTCGTCTCGTTCGAGTAGCATTTTCACCACCCCTGTGTGCCCACTCGTAGCGGCGCAATGGAGTGGTGTTTGGCCGTCGTTTTTTGGCTCGTCGGGATAGACGTCGTCCCGTGCGAGCAGCATTTGAACCACTGCTTTGTGCCCCATCACCGCAGCTACCCAGAGCGGTCGTTGGCCGTAGATATCTGGCGCATCAGGGTTGACAGGTTTCCGTTTAAGGAGCATTTTCATCACTCCCTCGTGCCCACCAAGAGCAGCATTCCACAATGGTGTTTGGCCGGAATTACCCGGTTTGTCGGGGATGATATCACCCCGTTTAAGTAGGATTTCAACAACTCGCTCGTGCCCATTGCGAGCAGCCCACACAAGCGGTGTATTATACACACCGTCTCTTTGGTTGATATCACAACCTTCCACCTCTATTAACTCAATTACTATCTCAACAATCCCGAAGAGAGATGCATAATGTAGCCCACTGAAGAGTAAAGGTTTACGAAAATCGAGTACCTGTATGTCCGAATAACCTTTCTGGGCCCCCAACAGGGCTAGTGTCGGCATGTGGTTATTGTTGTCGTCAAATAACTTCAACGCGAGCTGCTTCACACAGTCTGAAACATCCCTTCGTGCATGTACTCCCCAATACACCGAAGAATACTCGAGGAAGGGGGTCGTTTCGAGATCGGGAGTGGGGCTGGCGGAAAGAGTCTTGACCTGGTACGAATTCAGATAACTTAAGCAGGTCTCTGCCATTGTCGAGTGGACTGCACCAAAGTTATTGGGATGAGCTCGGAGGTACTCTTGAAGGGTAAAATGAATTAACCGGGCAGTTGAAGCCTTCTCGTCTACGGCCACCAGTCCCTGGCAGCAGGTTAGGACTGTTGCGATAGAAGGGACACCGTCGATATTGAGGTTCGGCGCCCCTATTTCGACCGCTAGTGCATGACACAATTCAACAACCTTCAGGGGCCGCTCTGCATAGGAGATCCACATCAATGCCGCCATTCCAAGCCTCGCTCTAGCTCCACCCTGGTCATTTATTCGACCCAATGTTTCACCATAAGCACCCTCCAACCCCAAACCATCGGTCATTGCGCTTAGCTTCTGTCGCCTGCCATAGATTGTGGGCTCTTCGAGGATCGCATCGATGTTGAGCGACACCAGCAGGAATCTATAAATATATTTGTCAGTACATAGTTGGCCTAGCTTCTGGAGTATAGTTGCTGCCACATACATTTCCGAAATATTTTCAGGAATCTTCCCCAGGATGTCTGTCTGCAGATTACTGTCCATCGCATCTGAGGTTATGTCTGCAGCCAGCCTCGTATAAATATACCTAGTAATATCGTCCCTCCTCGGACTTACCAACAGACTCGCCACCCTTCCAGCAAGACGCCTGCCGATCTCATGGAGAATGTGGGGTCTCCCAGTCACGAATATTCGAGTGTCTGGCGACTGCTGAATAATTTGGCTTAAAGAATCGAGAAGCTTGGCTAGGTGTTCTGTTGCACATTCATCGAGGGCGTCGATGCATATGATGGCACGCTTTTTGGCCGAGGCGGCCTGCATCATCTTTAGGATAGTGGAAATTTGGGGTCCCTGCCCGCCAATGGCATTTTGTCGCTCTTTGTACGCTTGTGATATCTCCTCAGGGATCTCCTCCAGCCCAAAAACCAACTGTCTCAGCAGGCAGCCAAGCATTCTGGCGAGGGACTGCTCTTTTCTGGCGGCGAAGTCGAAGTAAAAACATGCTACAGTGGCATTCTGTCCTCCAGCCTGATCACACAAATAGTCTATCACCAAGCAGCTGAAGTCGCGGCTTGTTAGCACTTGCTCTTTTTCTTCTACTCCTTGAGGTTCATCCTTGCTACCTAATATGTGTTTTCCCAGCGCCCGGATCACCATAACAAAACAAGACTGCCTTCTCAGATCCATCACCCTTAGTGCCCGCATACCAGCTCCTAAACTCCTCGGTTTCCAAAACCCATTCCCCCACATTTTCTATTCTGCGGTCTCGGATGTCCTGATGGCGTAACTTCGGATCTAGTGGGGATAGCCAGGCTAAGATGCTAGCTCGGTCATCGGCAATAGTAGTGGTTGTGTAGGTCGTGTTGATGTAGGTCGTGTTGATGTAGGTCGGGTTGAAAGAGTTGAAAGAGTTGTAATTATTACTGAATAATTGGGACATTTTTCGTTCTTTTCTGCTTAGGAAATTCTATGAACATGGTAGATAGTGGGTGATGGAGTTGGTTGACTGCTAGAATTCCTAGGGGACCGAAGAAATAGGGGTTTTTATGGAAATCAGCGGATACCTCAGGACCCTCCTCCAATCAAGCTTATCGAATTTGCGACAACAAAACTCCGCTTTTACCTACTGCATTGGTGATGGGAGACACCCACTCATCCAATAACCGCCTTACCGTAAGAACTAGAATAATTAAACCTCGCCCGCGGACGTCCAAAATCCCCCCTTTCTTGGATCGGGGGGGGGGGTCGAGCGCACAGCGACAGTTGACTCTCTCGGGCCGTGCTTAAGACAGAAGAAAAAGAAGAAAAAGTCAGACCTTACCAGCAAAAGCAACTCCAACGTCAATATTCCCAGTTCTTCCAGTACTTTATCCCGCTTCTCCATAACTGTTTTGTATTCTAGTAAAATATCATATGATACCAGCCTACGGTGGTCCTGCAGTAGGATTGCCATCTTGACATGCATGCATACATGCAAGGACATCAAGCCTTCTGAATAAGCCAATCAATAAGCACAAATATACTGGTACCACTACCGGTAGTCGAGCTCAGCCGTATTCAGGACGAAACTGGGGGACGACGAACAGGGATTTCTGGTCAGAAAGGAGATCACAATGTTAGGGTTACAAACAATTACTGGCTACTGATCTCGGTTGGCCGCCCGCCCAGTTCGTTTGCAATCACGGTGGAAACTGTATCGCATAACTCCAAGAGTCACAGCAGAGCCAGTGATGTCGATCAAGGCTCGAAAAATCAGTAGCGGCCTTGTACTCGGGTGTCGTGCTGTATTGAATTAGTCTCTGTCTAAAGATAGAGGCCATGCTTTTCGATATGTACTCGAGTATGGCCACCGCCACGCAAAGTACCGGTACTAGAATCGTGCAGAGAAATATGCTCCCATAGCAGGTTGCTCTACTCGAGTAACTGGAAGTGGGTTTCTTTGGGGGGCAGCGCATCTAATAAGCTTGTGCTAGAACCTCTGACAACTCAGTGCCTAAGATTTTCTACTAAACTAATTAAGCGAGAGACCCGAGGATCTAGTAAACTTGGAAAGGAATGGCAGGTCGCAATGTCGAGGCATTTCCCAGAAAAAAGACTGCTGCTGGCTGCAGCGGCGATTTGGCGCCTTTCTCGAATCTGGGTGGGATGCAACAGCAGCTCTTTTTACTGGTGTGAAAACGCCTCCACATTACCAGAACTCTAGGTGCGGCACAGTACTCGAGCACACGTAACTTTCTGATTGCAAACACGACCGCTTTGCATAACACCAAAATCCTGAGGCTTGGACGCCGGTTAGGTTTAACTACCCTGGTATAAATATATTGAATTTATGAGGCTCTAGCCGTTTTTCTGCCCCTATGCAATAGCACTTGCGTTCGCAAGCGTCAGACAACTACCACTACCGTACCGTTCTCGAGTACAGTACCGTACTGGTACTGTACAAGTATGTGAAGAACACACTTAGTGCAGTATCCTGCAGATTTCCCTACAATACGGTAGTTACGGAAAAATCGCGATTTAACAAAAAAAGAAAAAGAAAACACAATTCTCCAGTCCGTTCACATACACTGCCACCTCTCATCACGACTTTGCGATCACTACTCTCCCTCCGAGCTTTCAAGACCCTGTCAGACTGTTTCTTGCTTAGGTTGAGGCTCCGGGGCTGATTCTTCCTCGAGTGACACAAGATAACGCCAAATCCTGTACTCGAGTACTCGAGAGTACACCCGAGTACTAGGGTGTGAGCAAAAGTACGGCGAAGTCTTGGCTGCCATTTACATAGAAATTCTATGAGCCACGTTCGCCTGACTTACCCACAACCCCCTGTACACTTCCGTTCGCAAAGTCTTCGCGGAAGGACAAAAGTCTTGGTGGCAACGAAAGTACCAGAACAACCTTTTCAGTTCAAATTATATACAAATTCTTGTACCAGTACCTCCATTGCCGCCAAGACATCGCCACAGTACCTCTCTCTCCGCGAAAACTTTGCGAATGGAAGTGTACCGTACTGTACCTTATTATCTCGTCAGGTTGGATATCTCCGTACAGGGTTCTAATCTCCAGGTCACGACGCGAGGCCCCTAATAAAGCCTAGCGGCGGGCAAAAATGGAGCAACCTTTCTACCCCTTTTTTGCTGCCAGGCTTTTTGGGGACCTCGCGCATGGCCTTGAGATTAGATAACCAATTTGACGAGATGATACAGTACTGTAGTCTAGTGGTATCGTACCGGTATCATTCATGTACACGTACGGCAACTCATGGTCATTTTGTCCGATGTTGGCTAGCCGGGCTTGCGCAGAAAAAAACACCTGATCTTGATCTTCATTGAAGCACTCGAGGGTTTGATCGCGGCGTACCGAGGTGGGCATAAAAACGCTCACAATCAACCCAGAGAATTGCTAACGGTAGTAGTGTGCCTTGTACTTGTACCATTGGTCTTTCTGACAGAGCAACGGATGGACAGCAACAAGCAAAAGGAACGGCGATAGCGAAACGAAACGCCAAGAGCTCAGAAACACAATCGCCAACGCAGATACGATATGAGGGGGGAAGTTCTCTCCTCCAACAACTCACATTCTACAACTAACTAACGGTAAAAACAGTAGTTTGATATATACAAACCACAACCAAGTTTTCCTATCCTTTCATGGACCACTACACATATCCGATCCCTTACACTGTGCATCTCCCTTTCCCCTTATGCGTATCCTGATGCTGACAAATGGAAAGGCAAAGACCCTTCTCGTTCCTAGCCTTCGGGCATCATCCAGCATCCATGCCTCCGACTCTTTCACTTCCTTCCAGATCCCCCGCATTCCTTTACACCGGACGCATCAATCCAAAAACCAAGCGCACTCCCGCAGCCGAATTGCTATCCCGAAGGCAAAACCACGTTTCCAAAACCGTAGCGCTTTCCCCAGGAACTAAGCCAACAAGAAAGCAATATCCCAGTACGCTGAGTATGCGCAACAGCAGCAAAGGCTTTCAACATGGTCAGACCAAGCCCTTCCTCAACAGCCTCCCCCGGTACAATACCATGCGCTAACAAAAGTCCGCCATCTGTGTCCTCTTTTGCATCAACAATAAGGGTTTTCAGAGCGCGCTACCGATAGAACTCCACCTCCCACTTAGCAAGTGATTTAATTCTTAGTGAAATTGTAGCCCTAGGTATTTTCTAATTTACTATATTTCATTATTGGGGCATTTAGTACAATATAGGATGAACTGTGGCAATATAAAATTGACGATTTTCAAAACATGTATCCTTTGCCATACTAGGAGCGATAATACAGGTAAAGTTCCGGTATACTCGCGTCAGGGGGTATGTCAGTTCTGCCGGTATGTCGGAAAGCGAGATACCCAGTGTGCTCAGGAACTAGGATTAACATCTGACGTCATTTCAGTATTTGAGTCACTACCGAGTACCGAAATATACTTCCCTGGCGGATCTGAGTTCCCGAAATACCTCCGGAACCGACATACCCCCCGACCCGAGTTCAAGTCCTGAGAAAACGCGCGCAACAACCCATCGCCCGCGAAATTCAACCATCATGATAACCACAATACCAGTTATGATCACAATCACAACAACAACTATAATCACTATTAATTCTATTGCCTGTACATTTGTTTCCCTCCTTCTCTTGAGATCAGGTAATAGGGCTTTTTATTTTGACAATAATAACATTGACCTGAGTCTGTCGTCTTAGGACTTAATTATTCCTACGGCGACACCAATACAAATTCTCCTCACTTAGCTCAAGTTTTCGGATAGGCCACGCAAAGTGATAAGCCCTTCCCTATAGAATAAGGAAATTTATTACTGCAACGTAAATTTCGGACCAACTAGACTCTCTCATGCTACGTATTGACTAAGCTTTCGTTTTAATCAATTCTTGGTAAGAAGGCTGGGGGGAATATCGGAACACAAGAGGCTCCTAAGGGTTGTGTGCCTGGGCTCTCTCATGAGTTAGCCCACCCCACTCAGATTACACCATCAAGACGAGCGGGGTTTAGAATACAAATAGCCCCTTGTAGCTGTAAAATATCAAAAGTTATTCGAAGGGAAGAGAGCCTCTGAAAGGAGGGAGAAAAAAGGCTTCAATTCTAGAATTAAGCTGCGGAGGGGGTTATGATAAACCCCATTGCCATACCATGGCCCTGCCGAGCGGGTTCCGGAATACCTGCATCTGGTATTATCTATAATGTAAGGAAAATCATGACTGGTGTAGCATTAAGCATGTCTAAAAATAAAACAAAAACTTACCTCTCCACTCCGTTCACATTGCTACCCGTTACCATTATCTCTAAGTATGGACCAGTAGGTATCATAACTTTGTGATCACCACTTTTCCCTTCGAAGCTTACAGAGTGTCAATCGTCTCGCACTTAGGTTTAGGTTTTGGGCGCTTGGCTTCCCGGAGTGACACAAGATAACACACGATGCGTGTCATGGCCATTCGGGATAAGCTAAACCGTTGTCGCTAGCTGGGGGAGTTCAAAAATTAAAACACAACCTTGATTTTAATCGAGGCATTCGAGGTTTGATTGTGGGGCACAGAGGTGGATATGAAAACTCAATTTAATCCTTGATCACTGATCACACAACCAACCCCTAGAATTGCCGAAGGGAGGACAATTAGAGTACTGTAAACCTCTCAGTCTCTTGCCAGCTCAAAAAATGAACGGCGACAACAGCTAAACGAAACGGCGACGGCGAAACGAAACGCCAAGATTTCTGAACAAAAACAATCGCCAACGCAGAACTTATGAGGGGTGAAGCTCCCTCATCCAACAACGCACACTCTACAACTAACTACCGGTAAAGACGATAGTAGATACAAACCACAACGAAGTCCCTCTACCCTTCCATGGACCACCATCCATATCCAGTCCCTTCATTTTTTGTCTCCTTTTCCCCTCGTGCGTACCCTAATGCTGACAAAAAACGAAAACAAAGACTCCCCTTGTTCATAACCTTCGGGCCTAATGCAACACCCGCCCATCGGGCTCATTCACTCCCTTGAAGATTTCCCGCATTCCTTTAGGGCGGATGCATCGATCCAAACCCCAAGTGGATTCCCGCAGCCGATGGGTCCTCCTGAAAGCCGAACCTCGTTTCCAAAACCAAAGCGCGCCGCCCAAGAATGATGCGAACAAGAAAAGAATAGCGCAATATGCCGAGCATGCCGAGTAGCATCGAAGACTTCCAACATAGTCAGACTTGGCCCTTCCTCGATAGTGTCCCCAGTTTATGTAGTGTGTTGACCAAACTCAGCCTCCCATGTAACCACTTTTACACTAAAAATAAGGGTTTCCAGAGCGCCAGAACTCCACACTCACTTGGCAAATTAATCCTTAGTAAAATAGTAGCCATAAGTATTCTAATTATCGTATTTCATTATTGGGTCATATAGTGTAATATCTGGTGAACTGTGGATATATGAAATTAGCGATTTTCAAAACATGTATGATACCCGACAATCAGCACAAATTCTCCCAAAGTTTCTAAGCGGACACCCCAATTGACCAGCCTGCCCATAGAACAATGAAATTGTTATCGCAACGCGAATTTCGGACGCCGGCAAACCCAACCCATCGTGACGTCGCTTCTATTTAAATCAATCAAGAGGGTCCTGTGGAGTTTTTCTGTTACGAGTCTTTCACTCCCTTACAAATCCTTTGCAGCGGACGCATCGACCTAAAACCCAAGTGCGCTCCTGCAGCCGAATTTCTTTCCCGAAAGCCAAACCAAGCTTCCAGAACCGAAGCGTTTTTCCCGGAAACTAAGCGAACAAAAAAATAATAGCCCAATATGCCGAGCCTGCCGAGCAGCATCAAAGGCTTCCAACATGACCCGCCCTAGCTCTTCATCAACAGCGTCCCTCAGTACAATGCGCCCACAAAAATAAGGGTTTTCAGAGTACTACAAGTCCACCACTGACTTAGCAAGTAATTTAATTCTGAGTAAAATAGTAGCCCTAGGTATTCTAATTACTATACGTTATTATTGGGGCATGTAGTGCAATGTCGGATGAATTGTGGCAATATTAAATTGGCGATTTTCAAAAAATCTATTCTCTTCCGTATAGTACTGGGAACGAGAATACCGGTAAGTCCCGAGACAACGGGGGAACCACACCGTATCCTCCGCGAAATTCAACCATCATCAAAACCCACAATAACAACTAAAATGACTATTGATTCTATTGCCTGTATATTGGTATCCCTCCTTCTGTTTAGATCCGGTAATCGGACTTTTGATTTTGACCATGGCATTGACCTGAGTTCTTGTGGTGTTGGGATGGTTGAATGTTGTGGGAAATTTTGGTATGCTAGCAGTGGGTAGACACCAATACAAAATTCTGCTCGCTTAGCACAAATCTTCGGATGGGCAAGGCAAAGTGACGAGCCTTGCCTGTAGAACAAGGGAATACGTTATTCCGGTGAATTTCGGACTAGCCAGACATCCCCATGCCACGCATTGACCAAGCTTTCATTTTAATTGATTCCAGGTAAGATGGGGGGGCTCACATCGGTTGCGCTCTGGGGGCGGGGCGGACCCTGTTATGAGGTATCCCACCTCACTGAAACTGTTGAAGATGGTGCTGCTCGCTATACTCTCCCGATACTTCCTTTATTGTTTAGCTAGCTTCCGGGAGGGCACTTGGTTAACTTCGGAAATGCGCTGAGGATCCGGGCATATGGCTCCGGCTTCGGGCATAGGTTTGCTATCGGGTATGCGCTTAGGATATGGGGATGGGCTGGTCTTCGGAGACTCGCTTTGACTTTGGGAGTTTGTTGATGACGTTCGGGAAAACATTGCGAATGCGGGAATGCGCGATAGTTTTGGGATCGCGCAGCTTTCGGGAAAGCCGGCAGAAAAGCGGAAGCACTGTAAGGTTAGCTGGGAAGGGCTGGAAGCCCAGCGGCGGAAAAGTGTTTGTTTTCCTTTTAGTTGCCTGGGAGCGCTCATGGGGGAGGGAGAGACTCGCGTGGAGTAGTGTGGTGCCTCATGGATGGATATGAGGCTTCTCTGGATGGTATATACTCCTGTGATCGCCTTTAGTTAGTTATTAGTTAGAGCACCGAGCACCAGGGCACCGTGGAGTTGTTGAGCGAGAGTCTGTGACTGTTAGTGAAAAGATTTTTCCCCACACTTGAGGGTGCGATTGTTTTCCTTGTGAGTTGCTTGGCATTCGTTTCGTTTCACCGCTCCTCACTCGTCGTGAAATTGTATCGCCAACCGTTGAAGTTTAATAGAGGCCACATCATTAAGACAAGCGGGGTTTAGAATTCAGATAACCCCTTGTAACTACACAGTATCAAGATAATTTCAAGCGAAGAAAGCCTCGGAAAGGAGAAAACAAGAAGAAAAAGTATTTATTCTAGAATTCGGTTGTAGTGATATTCTATGTAACTAACTAGCTGGGACCTAGGGTTCCGTAGAGAATAGGTGTTAGGGCTGGTGTAGTGCTGAGCACTCTGGGCCGATAGCTTAGAAGGGGACACGGAGCAGTGGGGGGAACTCAACCAATTAACCATCATCCTTCTATTCCAACTTCCCCATTTGTTTCTATTATCGGCTAGGGAGGGGGTTAACTTATTGTAGACCACACCGCCATTCCATGGCCCTCCCCGCTGGGGGTACCGGAATACCTGCATCTGGTATTACTCGGATGATCTATAATGTTAAAGTGGCGGCTCAATACACTGCCTTGGAAAAGAATACATGATATCACAAAATATCACTCGTCCTTAGTCAAGAGAAATTCAAAGGGCAAATTTCCATAGCAAACAGCATGACACAATATCACATAGTGCAGTGGTTGATGGTGAACTTACGGAATACTATTAATTAGGCTAGTATAGGAGCATTTCAGGTTTCAGCGGAGATGTATCAATAGGAGGGGGGCGGGTTTAATGCAAAGAGTGCATAGATAATGGGCACCAGAATAGGCAAACTTTCATTTTTAAAATTTAATACAGTCAACACTCGATATTCTAATGAGATAATGATTGATTCAAGTGGGCTTCTTAGTCAGACCCTTCGCACACAGTCCTCCTAATATGCTGCTATGTCTTCCTCTTTGCTATTTGTTTAAAATGTGAATGGGAAAGGAACAATCTATTCTATGGGATAATACTGCGCTGTCTCAGTATTCCGCAATCATCAACGCTTATACTTAGTGATTACGAGTATATCTTGCTCGAATCTGTCTTTAGTGGATGTAAGAAGCGAAATTGCAAGCAACCACAATCCTTATTACCGGAGGACAAACCGTCATGTTTAATACAAATCTGCCCTCCGCAAGCACCTCCGAAAACAGAAAACTCATACCCCGTGAAAGAGATCTAAGAATACCGACTTGGGAAGGTTGAGTTGTATCGGTAGTTTGTCCCGCTGGTGTGGTGCACTTGCAGAATGGGAGATAATATTCGCAGTTAAAAAAGAGACATTATATTAACTCGCGCTGACTAAGGCTAAACAGTGCGGACTGTCCTCCAAGCTTGACGAGAAGTGGAGGCATCGAGAGCTGTATTGTAGCCTGCAAACACCACATTCATTGCCCATGGTGGAACAAAATCACAATCATATCTTAAGTATACCCATGCTTTCGCGGTGATTTTCACCTGTATAAATCACATACACTTCCTATGATATTTTTCTCTCAATATATTATACAAATAACAACACTCCGAGTTAAGGGAGGAAGGGGAAGAAATAAATGGTAAAATGAAAGTAGGGAATAAATAGGCAAAGAGAATTTATCGCCGGGGCATATACCTGCGGGTCATAATGTAAGCAAACGCGAGGGGAACCATGAGCCACAGTAGAGGAGTCCAGGTTTGAAGGAGCCTTCGGCCTTGGGCGCCTCGTTGGTCGCGGTGGAACTCATTCCATTCGAGTAGGATTTTCACCACTTCCGCGTGCCCGTTCGCTGTGGCACAATCGAGGGGTGTTATGTTGCCGCTAGCGGGCTGGTCGGGGTGGACGTCGTCTTGTTCGAGGAGCATTTTCACCACTGCTACGTGCCCATTGAAAGCGGCAGAGTGAAGCGGTGCTATGCCTCCCTTGTCTGGCTTGTCGGGGTGGACGTCGTCCCGTTTTAGTAGCATTTTCACCACATCTACGTGCCCATTTAAAGCGGCACAATGAAGCGGTGCTAGGCCACTGTTATTTGGGTTGTCAGGGTGGATGTCGTCTCGTTCGAGTAGCCTTTTCACCACTGCTGCGTGCCCATTCGCAGCGGCGCAATGGAGCGGTGTTTGGCCTTCGTTAGTAGACCTGTCGGGGTGGACGTCGTCCTTTTCGAGTAGCATTTTCACCACTTCTACGTGCCCATTGAGGGCGGCAAGATAGAGTGGCGTTGCGCCGTTCTTAATTGGTTTGTCGGGATGGACACCATCCCGTACGAGTAGCATTTTCACTACTTCCACGTGCCCATTGAAAGCGGCAGTATGGAGTGGTGTTACCCCCTGGATATCTGGGTGGCCGGGGTTGACTTCGTCTCGTTCGAGTAGCACTTTCACCACTTCTGCGTGCCCATTGAAAGCGGCGCAATAAAGTGGTGTTGCATCGCCGTTACCTGACTTGTCAGGGTGGACGTCGTCTCGTTCGAGTAGCATTTTCACCACTTCTGCGTGCCCATTGAAAGCGGCATGATGGAGTGGTGATTGGCCGTCGTTATTTGACTTGTCAGGGTGGACGTCGTCTCGCTCGAGTAGCATTTTCATCACTTCTGCGTGCCCATAGAAAGCGGCAATATGGAGTGGTGTTCGGCCGTCGTTATTTGACCTGTCAGGGTGGACGTCGTCTCGTTCGAGCAGCATTTTCACCACTTCGGCGTGCCCATTAGAAGCAGCAATATGGAGAGGTGTTCGGCCGTCGTTATCCGACCTACCGGGATGGACGTCGTCCCGTGCGAGCAGCATTTGCACCACTCCTTCGTGCCCCATCGAGGCAGCCAGCCAGAGCAGTTGTTGGCCGTCGTTATCTGGCTCATCAGGGTGGACCTCATCCCGTTTGAGGAGCATTTCCATCACTCCCTCGTGCCCATTACTAGCAGCATTCCACAATGGTGTTTGGCCGCAATTACCCGGTTTCTCGGGGATGACATCACCCCGTTTAAGTAGGATTTCAACAACTCGCCCGTGCCCATTGCGAGCAGCCCACACAAGCGGTGTATTGTGCACACAGTCTCTTTGGTTTATATCACAACCTTCCACCTCTATTAAAACCATTACAATCTCGACAATCCCGAAGAGAGATGCACAATGTAGGCCACTGAACAGGTGAAGTTTATCGAAATCAATGGTGTCTGAATATCCTTCCTGTGCTTCCAAGAGGATTTTGGTGGATATGTGGTTGCTGTAGTGGCCAAAAAGTTTCAAAGCATGCTGCTTCACGCAATCTGAAACCTCCCTTCTAGCATGCGCTCCCCAATACACCGAAGAATATTCGAGGAAGGGTGTGTCCCGCAGATCGAGGGAGGAGCTGGCTGAAAGAGCCCTGACTTGCTGCGAATTCAGATAACTTAAGCAGGTCTCGGCCACGGTCGAGTGAACTGCCCCAAAGTTCTCTGGATGAGCCCGGAGGTAATCTTGAAGGGTAGAATGGATTAACCGGGCAGTGGAAGCCTTCTCGTCTATGGCGACTAGTCCCTGGCAGCAGGCTAGGACTGTATCTATAGAGGGAACATTGTCGGTATTGAGGTTCGACGCCCCTATTTCAACCGCTAGTGCATGACACAATTCAACAACCATCAGGGGCCGCTCTGCGTAAGAGATCCACATCAATGCCGCCATTCCAAGCCTCGCTTTGGTTCCACCCTGGTCCTTTATCCGACCCAAAGTTTCACCATAAGCACCCTCCAATCCCAGACCATCCGTCATTGCGCTTAGCTTCTGTCGTCTGCCATGGATTGTGGGCTCTTCTAGCATCGCATCGATGTTGAGGGACATCAGCAGGAATCTATATTTGTATTGTCAGTACGTAGTTGATGTAGCTTCTGGGGTCTCGCTGTTGCTACATACATTTCCGAAATATTTTCAGGAATTTTCCCCATGATGTCTGTCTGCAGAGTGCTGTCCATCGCATCTGAGATTGTGTCTGCGGCCAGCCTGCTATGAATATACTTAATGATATCATCACTCCTCGGACTTATCAACCGACTCGCCACCCTTCCAGCCAGACGTTTGCCTATCTCATGGAGAATGTGGGGTCTTCCGGTCACGAATATTCGAGTGTCTGGGGACTGCTGGAGAATTTGGCTCAGGGAATCGAGAAGCTTGGCTAGGTGTTTTGCTGCGCACTCATCGAGAGCGTCGATGCATATGATGGCACGCTTTCTGGCAGAGGCAGCCTGAATCATCTTTAGAAGAGTGGAAATTTGGGGTCCCTGCCCACCGATTGCATTCTTTCGGTCTTTGTACACTCGTGATATCTCCTCAGGGATCTCTTCCAGGCCAAAAACCAATTGTCTCAGCAGGCAGCCCAGCATTCTGGCAGGGGATTGTTCCTTTTTGGCGGCGAAGTCGAAGTAAAAACATGCTACTGTGGCATTCTGTCCTCCAGCCCGATCACACAAGTAGTCTACCACCAAGGAGCTAACGTCGTGGTTTGTCAGCACTTGCCCTGTCTCTCCTAGTAATCGAGTTTCATGCTTTCTACCTAATATATGTTTTTCCCACACCCGGGTCACCATAGCAAAACAAAACTGCCTCCCCTGATCCATCACCCTCAACCCCCGCGTACCAGCTCCTGAATTCCTCGGTTTCTAAAACCCATTCCCCCACATTCTCTATTCTGCGGTCTCGGATGTCCTGATGGCGCAACTTCGGATCTAGTGGGGATAGCCAAGCTAAGATGCTGGCTTGGTCATCGACAATAGTAGAGTTGGTGTAGGTCGTGTTGGTACAGGTCGGGTTGATGAAGGTGGAGTTGATGTAGGTCGTGTTGTGAGAGTTGATATTATTATGATTGAATAATTGGGACATTTTTCATTCTTTGCTGCTGAGGATATTTTAGAGTAGATCATAAGCGAGGGAGTCAGTTAAGTGTGGAATTCCGTGAGGACTGAAGAAAAGGGGGGGTTTTGTGGAACCTAATTGAGTAATGGACACCTTGGCCCCTCCAATCAAGCTAACCGAATTTGCGACAACAAAACTCCGCTTTCACCTACCGCATCGGTGATGGGGACTCCCACTCACCCAATCATTACCTTACGGGACCGTACAGTACGAGTACCCGGCTGCTCCATAAATGTTTTGTATTCCAATTAAATACGGTATCATGTGATACCAGCCTACCATATAGGGCCTGCAGTGGGATTGCCATCTTGACCTGCATGCATAGATACTCTAGTACAATGACATCAAGCTTCTGAATAATCCAATCAATAAGCACATATATTAGTTCTGGAGCTCAGCCATAATCACGACCAAACTAGCAGGTCGACACACAAGGATGTTTGGTAGTCAGAAAGGAAATCGCAAAGTTATAGTTACAAACAATTACTCGAGTACTGCTGATCTTGGTCGGCAGCTTGTCTACGGTAGTTCGCTAGCTACCACGGTGGAAACGGTATCACCTAACCCTAAGAATCAGAGAAGAGCCCGTGATGTAGATCAAGGCCCGAAAATCGCCAGCAGCCTTGTACTCGAGTACTGTGGTACCAGTACTAAATTAGGCTCTCTAAAGATAGGAGCCATGCTTTTCGATATGTATCGCGACCACCACGCAAAGTCCAAAAATAGTACGGTGAAATGTGCTCTCATAGCAGGTTGCTCTTCCCGAGTCACTGGGAGTAGGTTTGTCGTGGCCACGCATTCTCCGACCGGTGATCCAGGTCGTGATTCAGGATGAAGTTAAATATGCAGATGAATAGGGTTGTGTCGAAACCTCTAGCAGCTTAGTGCCGCATATTCACTTTTGAACTAATTGACCGAGAGACCCTAAGATCTATCATACTCGTACTCGAGTAGTAAACTTGGAAAAGAATAACTAGTCGAAATGTCGAGGCATTTTAAAACAGACAACCGCTCTCTGCAAGGTAAATTTTGTTGAAATTTTCTGTATATTTCCTAGTATATTTCATGACACTACTGTGTATTTCTTTTCTTAGTTTGTGTTTTGGCTACGCCTGTCCACTACTTACCTTACTACAGTTAAGACCTATATTATGGTGGTTTTATTGTTTATTTCAGGGTTATATCTGGGGATTTAACGTGTCGCTTCCTATCGGGCATTCAGGATTTTACGGTTGTTTATGCATCTCTTAAGCGCTATTCTTGGTCATGATATTTCTAATAATCTCCTCACACCCTCCTGGATTCATGCACATTATTTGAGATTAACTTGGCAGGTTTTCAGGGTCAAACATGTTCACACTTATGTTTCTTACATTGTTTTCCCTATATGTCTCTTGCATAAAAAAGATTGTGCCTTTGGCGTTCACATTTTGAACAAATTTCCCTCTTTTTTCGAATTTGGATAAGATGGATCCGCAGCTCTTTTTACTATTGTGAAAATGCCTCCACCTCGGCAGAGGTGTGGTTGACCGCACACTACGGTAGTTGAGTGCACGTACTTGTATATGAAGAAAGCACTTGGTACAGTATCTGCACACTTCCCTGCAATAGTAATAAATAAATAGCGATTTAACAAAAAAAGGGATGAAAAAGGAAAACTTAACTCTCTAATCCATTCACATGCACTGCCATGTCTCATCACAACTTTGCGATCACCACTCTTTCCTCTGAAGTTTCAAAGCACTGTCAAACCGTTTCTTGCTTAGATTGAGGCTCTGAGGGCTGATCGTTCCTTGTGTGACATGAGATAAAGTGCAATCTGTTAGTCCACTGGAGACGTAGTATCTCACATTTGTACTGCAACTCATCGTACATTTTTCTGATGTTGAGAGTTGGGCTAGTACAACAAAAACACACTATTATGATCTTCATCGAGGCACTCGACGTGAGAGAGTAGATACCCAATGGCCCAGTTTCTACTTTTTCAGCACCTTTACCCACACTTTGCAAAATACCCGTTACATGTATAGACCTATCACGCAATTACCAGAACTTATATCTAATACCTAAATCTTTTTGGGAATATGTCTTTAGTGGAAGAAGCGAAATTATGTGTAACAACTATTATTTTTGGGCAAATCGTCGCTTTTAGTATGGTAATTTATATACTTGAGCATTACAGATATTTCAGGAAACTGGACACTGACTGGGCACTAGCTTTGGTACCACTACCTGATAAAAAGCATTGAGCCTAGTCCCTGCATCTCCAGAGGCTTTTGAGATGCGCAAGTGGTAGGAGACATTCGCTCACGCCTTGGACTCACCCCCGCACAGGAAAAAATCATCCCCTATACAGGAGATTTGCATCAATGACCATATGGGAGGTTAAGCTTTATATGATATCTTTCTGATCCATCATAGCAGTAGCTAGTCTGTCCTGTTTAATCCAGTATCACACATCACTAGAAGACCAGCCCTACTAAGGTACAACACTTGGTGAAAATTCTATCAGTATACCCTAACCTTACATATGGCAATGAGACTACTATAGCATTAGGTTCTTGGGATGAATAAGAGATAGTGTTGAGATTTTTATATCCTATCATACCAGCCTTTATAGCCACTCGAATTAGAAATACTATAATTCTCATGAATGGCCCAATCAGAACAGGCTAAGGGTCTGTTTACAAATAGACGGTTTACTAGTAACCAGAGAAGGCACTGACTATCAAGGCAGGCTTGATAGTGAGAGGTGTACAGGGGAAATAGATGGCTTCCTATTTCCCTAATATTCCATCTACTATAGTTTAGTGTGGAAATTATGGATTCACGGATTTGAGGGGTGCAACTATGTTGTAACGGGGGCCCCCTGTACAGAGGTGAACTCTAAGATTGCGACCGCACCAAACACTCCAAGTAGAAGATATAGATGAGGTAAAATAATTCAGAAGAATCAACGGTAAAACTTAATATAGTCAAGCTTGAAGCTTCACTCAATTTAGTTCTCTCGAGGAAAAGTTGGTTGTCGAAGTAGAATGCCAAACGCTTAAACTTAAGTAGATATCAGATTTAAGCCTTTGACATTGACCACTACTTCCGACCGTTGTGCGAGCATCCAGTCCTGCTCAGGGTCTCTCCGATGTCTACCCTCTATCAAGGTTTATCCAGCCGGAAGTGTCGGACCAACTCGGGCACACTTAACTCCGTCAATAGGATATGAGTTTCTGCAATGCCTCTCCAATACAACCGCAGGTGAAAAACACTTCCTATCGAAGTCATACCAGTGGCTCACTGTTATGACAACAACCGGAATCAATACCTAGGTGGTGAACTCACTGGCCCAGTGGTAGTTTCGGCTATACAAGCTATTCAGTCCATCATTTAATCTACGCGGCTGTCCAATGTGATAAATTGACATGCAAGCTCCACCGGTGAGATGTAGCCGATGGTTGGCTAAGTGGGCGCGACCCAAAGCCATCCTCTCGGGACGTACTCTACCGCGATAAGACTCATACCTCTAGAGTCCAATAACAACCCATAGTAATGCTACAAATCAAGGGGAGAAGGTCCGGGCTGGTTATTGAGGTATTTGTCGCGAAAGCACTCTGTTCTTCTGAGACTACATGAGTACCACTAGGAAGACTACCCTACAACCCATAGGCTAGAATAGACTCCTAGATGCCCGAGAGACCACATATGGGCGACTCCTGTTTTGGCGGTTACCCATACTCCCCTTATATATCCTGCGAACGACATTCAGTCGGACGGACGGCGACGACCTATACGGTGTTATGGCAGCTGCTCCAATGACCTCTTTTTACTAGCAAAGGAGCAACTACACAGCCCTATGCCTATGACGCGCCGTCCCAATGCTGGGGCCAGAGGGGGGTGTTACCAAAACCCGCCCAAGTTCAATACTATGTTCGGGGCACCCTTACAGAGGCGTGGGGTCTCCCCGCGCAGATGCGTGTGCACCCAACAACATCTAAGAGCCCATAGAATGTGAGGCAATTGACCTCTAAGTTCTAGGATGACTTTGCCGGTAAAGGTAGGGTAACTTGGGTTCCTCAGTAGGGTGACTGAGACCCATGGGCATAATAACCAAATTCCCAAGGTAGGGTAACTTTGCCCCCATTATGCCTTTAACCGCTTAGGAAGTCCTCCGGTCGACCACAGAAGTCGTCTTGGAAATCCGTGTAACATCCCCCTAACTTTCATGATCTTATATGAATGTTTTCCTGAATGGTTACCCTGCCTAATAGAGTACCTCAAGGCTACTCAACTATTCCCTAGGCCTTATCCTAGGTTTACCAGCTCTGTATATACTAAGTATACGAGACCATACCACCTCTGGTTACCACTTGGTATACCATTTGGGCTAAGGTGATACTGAATGTAGTTACCTATTGTAGGGTCGTTACATATGTAGCTTTCAACTCTCAACTGAGTCCAGCAACGAAGATACCGGACTGACCAACAATTTTGGCACACAATAGAAGGATGAGCATTATCTCTTTGAACTTGCTCTGTATTGTGAGAGAAGGTCTTGCTAGTTCTACAAGGAAAAAAGACTTTATTAGTAGCTATTATGATGATTGTGGGCTTAACCAATGCGGGGCATTGAGGTGGTACCAATAGATAGAGGTTGTAATTTGACCTCATGAGCCGCCTCCTGTTTTGACAGGATAACAGCTAACATTATTTACAGGGATACGGCTGTCCACCCGGATTTGGCTCCCCATCGTAACAAAAGAAACATCAAATGTATATCTGATTTTCTACCTACATTGTACTGATATTATATTGAAAATTTGTTAGATAGTACTTCTGAATATGGACAATCAGAATCTAGGATTTTCATTTGATAATAAAAAAATAGTCCTCTGGTATCTTCACATTATTCTGAACTGGTTCAAATAGCATTTTTTCTACAATTGTAGTAAAGAAAATTGAAACCAATAGCAAATATCATAGTTTAAGCAGATAATAGGATCATATAGGGCTTGTATTTGATGTGTGAAGTGCCTTGGTATTTGTTTATAGCTATAGTGGAAGATTGTGTAACTATAAAAACGAGAATAGTGAAATGTATACTATATAAATTGGATGCAATCATATCTGCTGAGAGGGTTTAAATAATATTCCAATACTTGGTGATATTTTTACATTATGTAATACAACATACCATATAGACTTTCAAGGCAGTTGGTTAAGCCTTGAAATTTTTATTCTATAGTGATTGGAAAGTGATATTGAGGGAAACTCTACCCTGTAGCCTCAACCCTGAAGGCTACACAAACAGGATAAGGCTAAAAGCTGCGGAATATGGTCCACTAATATACCTAAGGCTATCAAATAAATTTTGGTTAGTTTGTGTATTGGGATTTGGAGATTTCGCAACTTAACTCCAGAAACACTAAACATCAGCAAAGATTATTACCTGCACCCTGTGCGTCCGGTGCATCTGATGCTTTGGATGGTCAAAACGTCAACCACTACTCTGGAAGTGGCGCCTGCACGACGTGGTATCCGGACGTCAACACCTTTAACTCGCCACATCCAAGTGCCATACTGAATTATATAGAAATCGGTTCTCATGTCCTGAAGCCTTTCATGGCTGAGTCTTGGGGTTCTGATTACAATCTATGCGAAGCGATCACGTCCTGATACAATCTGTTTCTTAGTTCTCGCATCAAGATTGCTTCTGATGCTAGGTTGTCACCTCATAATTATGAAGTCCTCTGAAGACGGTCGTCTGGACGTAGCGCGCACTTGATGCCCATGATTCCGACTTCATCCGGATCCTGGATGGCAGTATCAAGAGACCTCCCGGAGCGCCTTTGATGTGGGCTTATGAAACCCCAAAGTCGTCCTGAAGGTTCACGTACACACTCAGAACGACGTCGAGTTCAGAGTCGGCTGTGTATTGGACATCTGGACACTACGAGGATAGCATCATCACAATGTTGCTAAGTTTACAGCGTCATTACGTCGGCTCCCATATCACTGTTACTCTTCTACGACCCCTCATGATTCCATTTATTACTATTCCTATTCAACTACTACACAAATAGTTAACCTCCGTTCACTGGAGTGGACCTCCAGGTAACAGTCATTTCCATGATTCGAGATCTCTCCGGACTATTGCTCAGAATAGAGCTCAGTTCTGCCAAAAAATTCAATAACATTATTTGCTATATGATATTCATTGGCACTTTACAGATATATTGTGCCAAGTCGACGTCCATGGTCTGCCGGGCTGAGTTCAAAGCATATTATCTGAGACTGCTGGGAGACAATCTTGAGCTTCGTTGATGCTCAAAGAAAGCGGGCTGGCCAAGTCAGGGCTCTGTGTGCTCTCTGGCTCTTGTCCGACTGTCAGCTCCCGTGAGTTATCGAGACTAGGTGGACTCGAGTCTAGCATCGGCAAGGCATCTACAAAGGCGGTCTGGCTCTAGTCAAATGACATATCCCTGGTCTGAGAAGTTTCCTGAATATTTGCCTAATGATTAAGGGGCGTGATGCAATTGTTCAATGTCAGTTCTCGTTCGGTAGCTCGGCGTGGATTTCTTCTGGATAACTGACGCTCAAGTTCGGAGTGAACTTCGTCATGATTGTCGTCAAAACCTTCTCTCCCTTCCTTCAATACTTGATGCGCTTTCTGCATCTGTTCGGCAATCCTCTCATGTAAATTTGTCAGCATCAGTTCTGGTGTCGGCATAGGCGTAGCCCGCCAGGTGTTCTTCTGTCGGGATAGAAGATCTTCAATAACAGATTAGCTGTCAGATCAAACAAAATTGATGCCAATTGGAGGTATCCTACCTCCAACGGCGTCAGGTTTGAAGTCTGGAGGGTCCTGATAAACACCAGCGCGCCACACTGAAAGTGTATGGCACAGTATTGCACATGTCAGGCATACTATCGGACTATTGATGAGGTCGACAAATTCCGGATCCTGTATTCCAAGCACTCTCTTGCTATTGAAATACTTACTGTATATGGTGTCAGCAATCTGGGGTGCGAGGAATCTGAATTTTATTCTCTATGCCAAGTTCCGACTCTCCTGTGTGAAGAAGATGTGGAGATGGTATCGTCACTCAGATACAAACCTCATATCCGGACGGGGGGCACATGAACCGATCATCTTCAAGGAGGAATTCGACCCTACAAGGAATGGCCGTCGGATTATCCAGCAGTTTGTAAAGCTCTTGGATGTTGTTTTTTATATGATATACATATTGAGCCCTCATGCCAGTGTATTTTTGATATATCTGAGGTAGTTAATACAACATCGTATATTAGGTGGTAGCTGACCACATTCACGATGTGTATACTCTTCTCAGATGTTTCAATATTTCCAGCATCCGGAATCTCCTCTTTAGCCCTATTCCAAACTCTATACACCTCCGACGTCAAAGCAATTAGGTTTGGAAGTGGGTCAACAAAAAGAGTGTAACAGAAGATTAGAGTCTTCGCAACGCTTAGTATTTCTCCTTTAATACCTGTTAGAGTGTTTCGTCGTGAATTGATTCCTTGCCGTACCATTGGGCCTCCTGAAGAGCTTGGTTCTGAGAGTAGACTCGAACTTCTGATAACAGACTCAGTTCGAGTATTAGGGTCGCCAAGTGAGAAAGAATACCTGATTAAACTAGAGGAGAGGAAGGTCTGGGATGGGACGGGTATACAAATAGTGGGTTGGAAAAAACCCGTTGCCAATTGGGCGAAGCACACTAAACCCCAAGCAGGGGCCAGGGAACGCATAGTACCCTGGCAGACCTCCGGAAAATGTATAGCCGATTGCTGGGCCAGTGCGGGGTCATAGCTCCTGAACACGGTATCATCAGCTACTCCCTTTCACCTATTGTTCCTCCTATCTTCTTCATCACCCAAGAAACCACGATCTTTCCTCCACCTCGCATTCTTCATTGCCTTCACCTGGCGTTCTCTATTGTCTTCACCTCCAAAAGTTCTACAAACACAACTATCACACCCAACTCGCGTGAAAGCCCCCCCGAACCGAAAATAGCAAAGACAATGGCCCCAAGAAGAACCTCGACGCATACTCAGGGCCCTGCTCAAGCTACTAGCCAGAGGGCTAGAGGCGGAATTCGGAGGAATACGAGGAGCCGTTAACCTCCCAATCGCTATGGTCAACAAGTAGAGGGCCACACCAGGATACCAGCAACGGAGGGGACAATCGAACCTTCAAGTGGAAGTGGAGATGATGAACTGAGTATTCCACTGTACAGCCACTCACCCGAAATCGAAGCCAACTACCCAGAACCAAGCTCTCCACACCCTACCACGACAACGCTCCGATCACGATCCCAAGCAACCCATAGCGAGCTACCCTCCCTTCCTCCATCACCCAGCTGACCCAATATGTCCATAAACCTGAACACTATGAGAGAACTGCTACGCTCCCATGAAGAGGAAATTGTAGACAGTGTGATGCACCAGCTACGGTCTTACAACAATACCGGGCAATCTATACCGCCAGCAAATAGCCAGCCACAGACACTCCCAGTTCCTGCTGCTCAACCACGACAATCAAACCCGACGCTGACCAGAATTGCCGACTTGGAAAGCCAACTAGCTCAACTACGTGGGGAGATGGAGGGCAAACCACAAGAGAGAGGATACCCTAGAGCATATGGTACGTATAGTCCCACCCCAGCCCAAACAGCACTGGCGGACGAGAGCGCGTCTGCAATGGTAGACTCTGTGGAAACATTATTCCCCGGAGTCGAGCGAACCACCCTGGTCCAGATTATCGAAAACAGGTTCAAACCGACAAATATCTATCGGGTACTAGCAAGCGAGAAGGATAGGGCTGAGTCACAGCGGACGATAAGCATTGGTGGAATAGAGTTCGAGCAGACGGAAAGGGACGGCAAGGAGAGTGAATATAGAATGAGCGGTTTGTTCAAGGCATGGGCTGTCTATTGCGGAATCTTAGTCAAGTTGGCTCTGCATGGGCTCTGAGGAGATCTCGCCACCGCGCTCTTGATCTATACAATGAATCTATACGACTTGCTAGAGAAGTATACCTGGGATGGAGTAAAGGGTTACTATTTCCAGTATCATCGGAAACGGGTTGCTAGCGGCAAGGGAATATACCAACCATTAGACTGGTGCCACCTGGATAGCGAACTTGTGGCATCGAAATGCTTCGCCTACCCTGCCCCCTGGCCCTCATGGGTACAAAGCCAAAAGAGTACCTCTACTATTGCAAGAAGGACATACGACCTCCCAATCCGCGAGAGCCTAACGGCCCCATCCTATGGGCCACCGGGAACTAGTACAACGCCGTACTATACCCAACAAGGGTAGCGAGCCAGCAACAACCAGTTCATATCAGTCCCACCTCGCCGACTACTAGCTGGTAGCGGAGGAACCACTCAGACTACCCAAGGATGCAGGAACAGGAACTACAGAGAATGCCGTGCAGTACAGTGCCGGTTCCAGCACCAGTGCATTACCTGTGGTAGCGATCACAAAGCTTTCCAATGCCCAAGTGGAAACAATATACCCCCACACCTCTCCCACACCAACTCCCAAGGACGTGAGAATCCCCACTCTCCTAAACTACCCTAATACCTTCTGCCCCTCCCCTTGTTCCTTTACCGCACTCCCTCTAGCAAATAGAATAATAGCAACACAAGGCTCACGTCCATACAAGCAATGATAATCCCGTCAATATATGACCCTGGCCCTCCAGCAGCTGCTGCCCCAGTCCAGCCAAGCATGGCTACACCCAAACTACCACCCAGACCCAATACCGTCTTGCATTACAAACTCTTTACCCCACATAACCTCCCCCTTCCAGCTGGCCCTCTCAAGACTGCCGGGTGGAAAAGACTCACGGTAAAGTTCCAAGATCAGGAGGTCATTGCAGCAATACTCGGCGTATGCCAATATGGTGCAAGAATAGGGTACTGTGGTCAACGCACTGCGCCTACGATATACCCCAACCTGCCAATGGTAGACCAAAATGCAGCCATAGTGACCCAGGAGATAGAGTCCGAGATGAGAAGAGGCCGGTTGGAAGTGTACCTAAATCGGGCAAGCCTACCACGACACTATACCGCATCACCATTAGGACTCACCGACAAGTCCGACGGTAGCAAGCGTCGTATCCACCACCTATCCTACCCGACAGGTAGCGCCTACTCAATAAACTATGGGATCCCAGAAGAGTACGAGGCGATTAGATACAGCACTATCGAGGATGCCATTCAGGCAGTACAGGACCTTGGGAAAGGATGCAGCTTTATCAAGGGCGACTTTGAGTTAGCTTTCCGGCATGTACCCGTTTCACCACTCGACTCCCCACTGCTCGGATTTCATTGGGAGAACACATTCTATGCTGAATGCTACCTACCATTTGGACTTCGGACGGCCCCATACCTATTCAACCTATTCGCTGAATTATTCCACTGGGGGCTGGAGACGCAGTTCCAAGAACAAAACCTCAACGCACAAGTGATCCACTACCTAGATGACTTTTTGGTTGTTATACCGGGTGGGGACAGTCGTGAAAAGTATCGAAGGATATTTAATGACTTCTGCTCTGACACAGAGTTCTAAATTAAGGAAGCAAAAAATGAGGAGGGACCTGTCGCTAGCTTCGCCGGTTTTGAGCTAGACACACAATAATGGTTATTCGGTTGCCTGGTAAAAAGCTAATAAAGGCCCGCCACATAATCCAAAATGCAAAAACCCAGCGCTGCTTCTCACTGCTCGAACTGCAACAAATTACGGGATACCTGAATTTCATCACGACTGTAATCCCACAAGCCAGAACCTTCCTCCGTCGTTTATACCACATGGAGCTCTACTACCCCCCTGGGATCCGGTACGCAAAGCGAATAGTCTCACGAGAGGCCTAGAAGGACCTAGACTGGTGGGCAAATGCACTCTCCCATGCACCAGCAAGGTCAATCGCCCTCAAAACCCGTGAAGTTATCTACGCCTGGTCCGACGCCGCTAGCACCAAAGGGCTCAGAGCCTTCTACAGCAGCCTTATGCAACCGACTCCAACCTATAACTCCGCCTTTTCAATAACCCTTCCCCACCATCTGGCTCAAGGGCGGAAACATATAAACACCCAGGAGATGCGGGCGGTGGAGCAGGTACTTTTATACTGAAAAAAGGAGTGGATCGGAAAAAGCTTTATCATACACGTTGACAACCAAGCCATGGCACATGCTCTCGAGAACCAAACAATATGCGGATCTGCAATGGATATTCTAAGGAGATGCCTGTTACTGGCCACCGAATATGACCTGGACCTTCAAGCAAGATGGATACCAACAGGGGATAATAGCCTTGCAGACGCACTCTCGAGGTTTGATCTCAACAGAATTGCTAACCTTGCCCCACAGTTGATACACCACACCCAAGGCCTCCCGAGACGTGGGTTTCTCATGTACAGCAATCGGGGCTTTCCACAATAGCGGCATACTACCTATGGCGGGGACTAGCACCTACTGCAAGGTACAACTACGACATTCCAAGATCCCGTTTCGTGACTTTCTGTGCACTGTCGAACTTCAGACACAGCAACAGAGGATGCTTCCCGGGCAAGGCAGTGTGGCTTATTGAATGGCTCTGTACCCTAGCCGGAACAGTTAAGGTGAAAACCCTCAAGCTATATCTTTCGGGGATCAAGTCGTACCAGCTCGACCTTGGCATCGACTGCAAGGCTTTTGCCGATCCATGGCTCGAGCGGACAATACAGGGAATCAAGTGGGATCACAACGAACCCGAACGGCGGACTCGAACACCTCTCACCCAGCCACACTTACTTCGGATTCTCACCTTCCTACCCCCGTCCACTTACAACAACATTATGACCCGGGTGGCATTCACTCTTGCGTTGGCCGGATTTCTTCGCATCAGGGAGTTTACATACAAGGAGGTTGACCGGGAGCTAGGACTAAGTTTCCCCAAGTGGTTCTTAGCGAAGAGTTGCATTCACATATCGCAGAGCGGCGCACATATGGAACTCAGCCTCCCCTCCTCGAAAACTGACCCATTCCGCCCGGGAATATGGCTGACCATTGTGGCTACCTATGATGCAGGATGCCCGGTGAAGGCTATGCAGCAGCTACTTACAATCGATACCCACCGACCATCACAAGCACCCTTATTCTGCATCGGAAAGGATATACAAAGCGCACTAACCCGGGAGTATATAGTGCAAAGACTACAGCAGCTAGCAACCACAGCTGGCTTGGGACACGGTACATGGACCGGACATAGCTTGCGCAGAGGAGCAGCCACTTGGGCTGCAGAAGTCGGATATGCAGAAAACGAAATACAAACTCTCGGACGCTGGCGGTCGGATGCCTATAAGGCATACATTGAGTATTCGAAGTAGGGGCGAATCTTACTCTCTAAACGCTTCCAGACAAGCTAGCTGCAACCCCTATAGTGCACAGTTGAGCCTGCCTCAATATGGGAGATAGTGGCCTCTGAACGGGAGGCAAACTCAGTCTCCTGGCCCCAGAGCCTGCCTTGTCTCGGGACATATCAGCGGCGGCAATCTCCCACGGCAAGGGCAGCGGCAACTCTCCCAACACCTCCTGCAGCCGAACCAAGTCACAGGCATCGTATAGGCAGGACATGGGTCTACTATTTTCTTTTGGCGTTACTCTTCTCTTGGTTTATTTTCCTCTTCTCTCACTGTTTTTACGCTTTCATATTACACTTGTACTGCTTCGGAAAATTGGATAGTGGGTTGGAAAAAACCCGTTGCCAATTGGGCGAAGCTCACTAAACCCCAAGCAGGGGCCCAGGAACGCACAGTACCCTGGCGGACCTCCGGAAAATGTATAGCCGGTTGCTGGGCCAGTGCGGGGTCATAGCCCCTGAACACGGTATCATCAGCTACTCCCTTTCACCTATTGTTCCTCCTATCTTCTTCATCACCCAAGAAACCACGATCTTTCCTCCACCTCGCGTTCTTCATTGCCCACCCACCACTCCCTGCAGACCACAAGGCACCCTCATTGCCATTTGGGACATATCAGCGGTGACAATCTCCCACGGCAAGGGCAGCGGCAACTCTCCCAAACACCTCCCGCTGCGGAACCAAGTCACAGGCATCATATAGGCAGGATATGGGTCTAATATTTTCTTTTAGCGTTACTCTTCTCTTGGTTTATTTTCCTCTTCTCTCACTGTTTTAAGGCTTTCATAATACACTTGTACTGCTTCGGAAAATTGGGGAGTTATCATCACTCCAGATCCGGTAGTCCGTAGGGGAATTGCTACATCCTGTGATCCTGAGCATGACGAAATTCTCACCGCCTTCTCTCCCTTGTTTCATGAGCCATGGCTCCATGGTTAGACTCGACGTCGTGCTGCAGACTCGTTGTGACAATCAAGGTCTTTATCGATTTCGGTGTCTGGGGGGGTTTCACTGTGGGGGAGTGAAACATGGTACTCGTCCCTGATACTGTCAGAGATGAGAACAGCTTCACCTTGTCTGTCAGCATCAGTGTCTGGTTCAATATATACTGGGGTCTGATGCGTTGTCGTTTTTGTGCACTTTGATTTTCTTTCAGAATGATATCCAGCATTTGGTGAGGATGCATTCACAGCTGATGACTGAGTGCTGTGGGAGCTGCATGACTCTGTCTGCTGAGTCCTGAAAGGGGTATTCTGATGTGCATCAGCAAAAACGGAGTTTGCGCTAGATGCAAGGCCTTTGCATCTGAACGCAACAAATTCGGCCAGAGCGCTATGTACACCCAGCCTGCCCCAAGTGGGCTCACCCACACCTTGTGCATCCTGGGACATCTGGGTGCGTTGGGCAGAACTTGACTTCGATCCTCTGCTTCCGGTGCACCCTGATGGTTAATCCCATCTTCCAGCCAGGTAGACGACCACAAGCAAATCTACCAAAATCAAATTCATTAGGGGACTATCGTTATGCTAAATGTCTTCCAGATCCCTTCCAAGATTCACCTATTCACAGAATATCATTATACACAAATCGCCATTATAAACAAGTTGACTAAGGATCTATTGTCGCGGGAACTAACCACCCACAACATACCCCTTATTTAAACATACCTGATCACAGCAAAAAATTTGCTAAGTTCTTTCATAACTGAATCTATACAAGTATGAACTTTAACGCGTATTGTGTTCTACCTCCACCTTACTGAGTGGACCCAGGCTGACCAGTAGTTAATAGGATATGACCGCCCTCTATCTGCATCCTTTCTTTACCAGTGGCCTGCAAGAGGCATTTTCTCACTAAGCGGATTCCTCTATTCCGCTTCCCGACCCTTACGGACATTAGCCTGGTGAGTTAGCGACCTTTGCCAACATGCTGACTGCTACTAGTGTTCTGATGCTTCAAACCCTATACCATTTGAGTCCACTCGGCGAGCTGGTTCCAATGAGCTACATGCTGACCTTATCCGATGGCTGGTTGTTAAGTGACCAGTACTTTAGTACTTTGAGTCCACGGGCAGGTACGACTACATAGTTAGCTACCGATAGCTACAAGCATGCCACCACTTTGAGCCTCATACCATTCAATTCCTCTGAGCGAGCGGGTACAAATGAGCTACCTTCTGACCTTATCCGATGGCTGGTTGTTGAGTGTGCTCTACTTTTGTACTTTGCCTCCCCAGGGAGGTACTTCTACATAGTTAGCTACCAATAGCTACAAACATGCCACCACTTCAGGCCTTATACCATTCGATGCCCCTGGGCGAGCGGATCCCAATGAGCCACTCCCCGACCCTGGCGGACCCCTGCCTGGAGAGCTATCTACCCTTTCCAACCTGCTGACTGCAACAGGTATGCCCATGTTTCGAAACCTCTACCATTCGATTCCCCTCAGTGAGCGGACTCCAATGGGCTATCTCCTGACCATATCCGATGGCTAGCTGTTGCGTGACCTCTACTTTTGTACATTGGCTCCCAGACAAGTCATACCAGATAGTTAGCAACCGATATCTACAAGCATGTCACCACTACGAGCCCTATACCATTCAATCCCCCTGAGCGAGCAGACTCCAGTGAGCCGCTCCCCGACCCTGGTGTACTCCTGCCTGGCGAGCTATCTACCCTTTCCAATCTGCCGACTACTACAGGTGTGCCCATGTTTCGAAACCTATACCATTCAATTCCCCTTGGCGAGCGGACTCTAATGGGCTACTTCCTCACCTTATCCAATGGCTGGCTGTTGAGTGACCTCTACTTTAGTACCGCGGCTCCCCGGTCAGGTCCCACCAGATAGTTAGCTACTGATAGCTACAGGCATGCCACCACTTCGAACCGTATACTACTCGATTCCCTCAGCGAGTGGATTCTAATAAGCTGCTCCCCGACCCTAGTGGACCTCTGCCTGGTGAGCTATCTACCCTTTCCAACCTGCTGACTGCAACAGGTGTGCCCATGCTCCGAAGCCTCTACCATTCGATTCCTCTCAGCGAGCAGGTTCCATTGGGCTACAGCCCCTCCTTATCCAACGGCCGGTTGCCGAGTAACCTATACTTTTGTACTTTGGCTCCGCGGGTAGATACAACTAGATAGTTAGCTACCGAGAGCTACAGGCATGCCAGTGCTTTGAGCCTTTTATTATCTCCTATAACCTTAATAAATATTTTGTATACTCTAGACCTAATTGAAAAATACTATATATATGAAGATAATTTTATTCTACTTAGCGGACTTTAGCCTGACTGTATGTGGACTCTACTATGCTCTTTGCGGACATTTCTAAGCCATATGCGGAGTATTTGATACCAAATATAGAAATCCTCAGTGACGGTCAGAAGAATACTACACTAGCCTTCAGTGAATCATGACATGTCAGGATATATCAGACAAATCAATGTAAATCCACAGATGTCAGATGAATGAGATTTCTTCCGAATCCGTCCTATTAATCAGGTTGTGTCCGGATACCTCCTGTTGCGTCCTGTTGCCTCCTGAGGATCTGGCCGTGTCCCGCATGTTGGGTAAAGCTATCTGAACACGGGATACGACCGTGTAACTGCCCCAGCAGCCAGAACCACAGTTTACATTATAAGCGCCTGAACCGTTCGACCCACCGAGTGCATATGGTGCTCCAGGGCACAACCTATCTTTTTTCCTGATGTGCTTGTATTACTTCGAGTCTATAATCTGTCTTTTTGCCTGCTCGGTTAGTTTTCTGACTCCTGGCCGTGTTACCTGATACAAAGTCTCATGTACGCTGGCTGTAATTCACAGCTTTCATGGTTGGCAGGCTCAATGCCAGGATGTCGGTGGCAGTTTGGCGCAGACACGCTTTCCTTTTACATGGAATCGGGTTTGGCTGGCTCGTTGCCATGCTGTCGGCTCAAATTTCTCTTGTGGGTCAGTTCTGATTGTCTGCGGGCGGCAGGCTCGTGGTAGGTTTTGGGATGCTTGTGGTATATAGGAGACTTCGTGTAGGTAAAGTCTGATTGTTTATTTTTTGTGTGTAGGGGAGGCATGAAGTTTTATCGTGTTGATTTGGCCGGTTAGTTCTTAGATGTCGACACTAGTATAAGGTGGGGTGGACTCACGGTCTGTCACTCGGTGTGCCGGTGGAAGATCTACTAATCTGATTTAGCAGATCTAACATGCTGTTTCCCGACCTGGCATTATAGGAGAGCTGGTTTCTTCTTCTGTGTGATCATCACTGCAGATCCTCAAATTGCTTTGATTTGGGAAGCTGCTGTACCGTTGATTCGCTATATTGATGGTAGGTACAGTTACCGGATTCGGAAGGAGGGGAATCTCAAGAGCTCATCCATCCTGAGGATACATAAAGGTTTTTATTATGGTCAAAACATTTGTCGTGCTGTATGTTATGACACACACAAGAAAAATAAGAGATGAAATGAATTGGGTGCTGATGTCGGAGCCCGGGCGAGTCCAAGCCTTAAGCAGTATTACTTAGCGACGACGGCTCTGGGTATGACAGTGGCCAAGCTAAAATTGGATTAGAAGAATATTCTCATCTTCAAACCGCGAATCGGCAGTGGGAAAAGTATTGGTGTCTGTATACAAGGAAGACAACCTTGCAAGACTTAGGCAAACGGTGCACATCTGCGCGAATGCCAGATTAGTTGACTGGATTTAGGCGTACACAGACTGTCACGGTGAACTCATCTTGAGATTTGTCAAGTGATTGTGTCTTCGGTTTTCGTGATCTCTGAGTACGCCAGGTGGTGAATGGTATCTCTGGTGGCGTCTGGCGTACGTTTGGGAGTACAGTTAAACAGAAGATGAGAGTAGCTGCGCGAAGTGATTTCCTGACGAAAAGTGTTGTTGAGTTTGAACAATCTTAATCTTGGAGTATTGTAACCGCTTCCCGTGGGATAGTGGTGTTGCAAATGGATATCAGTATTGACTCTAACCAAACCGGTGGTATAAACGAGTTCAAGTACTGGAGACCTCAACAAGTAGTTGAATAGACTCTATTACTTTTATAGAAACTACTAAGAGAAGGCTAAGTGCTTTAGGCCAGTGCGAAGTTTAAAGATTCTCGAATCGAAGGGAATAGAAGATAACTGTTCAACCAAGTATATTGAAAACTGTGTCTGTCGAAGTCTGATCTCTCTAAGTCCGGAAAGATACAGGTATTTAAATACACTTGCGATAATCCATCTTGCATGAATCATATCTAAATCCTAAGGCATCAAATGATACATAACCCATAAATGATCAAACAATAAACAAGGCTTACGAACATCCGGAGTTCATATCCTGAAACAATAAAAGTATCAAATAACAAGGCTTACGAGTCCCCTGAGCTCGTATTCTAAAACAAAACATAACACAAACTAACTAGGCATACAAATCACCTGAACTTGTATCCTCAAATACGACATAAAACAAATCCATAGCTAAACTAGTAACCTCTAGCAGTTACAAGTATGGTGTAGACCCTAGATGATGGATAATCTTCAGTCTTGGAACCTCTATGGAAGATGTGGGGGGAAATGTGCTAAGAGAGATTGGTGCAAATTGCGCTGTCTGGGCAAACCCTTGCTGAAAGAAGTATCGGTTAGCGAGGGGGATTCTGCAAGAGATACTGACAAAGGCTAAAGAGGTTTGGAACTGTCTACTCAATCCCGTGTAGTCGCTGAAACAGGCTGTGGAAGCAAAGCATGATTACAATCACTAATACAATTTGGTCCATCAAGTAAGGCCAACGCAAGGGGATACCAGGATTGATTGATTATTATGATACAAATCACCAGAAGAAATGAAAATGTAACAAATGCTGGACACCTAACAAATGTGGTAGAATCCATGATAAAATTGTTTAAGTGTAATGAAAAAATAAGGTTCAGTGTTTTTTCCCGTAACGCCTACAACAAGCTTTCCAACGCCGGTGAGTTGTGCCTCCTGTTGAATCAATCTGGTGGGGCTCTTTGGGGCTGGGGCCCTCACCCCGTTCGTTTCTAGATTTGGAAGGATAATTTGCATCAGGGACAGGGAGGTCTCGAGATCCACCGGCTGCTATTGGCTTGGGAGTGGCGGGGTTGCTAATATCAGAATGAACAGTAGGCGAATTCGGAGAATAAGTAATAATGGCGGACAGTGGGGTGGTTGTAGGATGATGGGGAGCAACAGCTGGTGGTGAATTTGTCATTTGAGGAGCTTCGGGGAACGTAGGACGATGAATAGGAATATCACATTCCGCTGAAGAATTCGTATCGTTAGCTGTTGTGTCATCAGGGCCGTTGTTCTCACATTGGTGCCCAGGGCACTCCGTGCTTCTAGGCTCTGGGTCTGTAAATTGAGCTTTAGACGCAGCAGTAGTGACGTCAGGATTCTTTAGGTACTGAGACATCAAGGGTTGCTTTGCAAGAAGTGCCCTCACTGTGGCAACTCGGTCGTTCTCAGTTTCCACTGAAGGGCCAGCTGCTTTTTCTAGATCTCCTGAATGGCGGGTCACTCTGGGGGTAGGTGGAGCTCTGCCAATTGATCGCTCTCCATGTCAAGCCGGGTTGACAATTCGCATATGTCAGAATCGTTTTTCTACGTCTTTCATTATCATTGGTGATTATATATTATGACGATCAATCTGACGGGTCTCGTATTAAATGAATAAAATCTAAAAAATAAAGCATACTTCATCATGATCTTCCCCACTGTGGGCATTAGATGCAAGTGAGAGAGCTGACGCCACCTTGTCGTCAACAATGATGGTATCATCGAAATTGTCATCATTGTAGTCATCACTATCGTCGGTGCCATTTCCATCAGTGTTAATATCGTCATCCACACTCTCAGCAGACCCAATTCAATGTGACACATGGAGATCGAAAAATTGATAGTAACCGGAAACAGGCGCCGTGGGCTTGCTGTGGCTCTCTTCGGTCCCTTGACGTTTTTCAAGAACTAGGAGATTGAGAGGATCTTTGCTCGGGTTGGCGAGTATCCAGGCATGAATATCTCTATCTTTATACAAGAAGATGAGCTTGAACAGCGGTAGTGGTTCGGTGGGACGTCGACGTAACATGCTCGTACCGTGGCCTGTCGCCCCGATGAGATATCGTGGAGACTTAATCAGTTCCTCAATGTGCTGGTTTTGTAGCACCAGGACAAGTGTACTTATAGTCGGTGTTGAAAGAACACCCCATGCATTGCCTCTATCCAGAGATGTTGTCTGCCAGGGGTATTCCAAAAACAGATGTTCACCTGGTGGAGCCCTAGTGCGACGAAGAATGTGAATTCTTATCGCCCTGCGGTAGTATGGGGATGCACAATCATGATGCGCTAATTAAAAACAAAGTATTATTACTATCACGCAAACGGAACGCGGTTAAGTTGCATACTCAAACTTACTTATAACGTCGGAGGCCATTTCGGCAGATGTATCATCTGGGCATTCAGCTGTATCGTCCGGGCATTCCGCCTGAAGACGGTTATTCGTTGCCTCAAGTTTCTTCGCAGTGTCCATGACCAAGACTCTGATCTGTCATAGAACTTCTTCGCCATCTTCATGGCGGTGGTCAGTTTTTATCTTTGATACTTGACGGTTAACGGGGGGGAGGGAATGGAGAAAGTTCTGGACAGAGTTCAATTGTTCACCTGTTAGACAACTTGGGTTTCATGCCAGTGCCGTTATCTATGGCTTTACCTGATCTCGCCATGTCTTGTATGTTGCCGTGGACTCACGTGGGTTCATGAAGCAACAGCATCTTTTTGGGTATGATATTTCCCCGAAACGGCCTCTGGTTGCAGCTGGTGTGTGTTCACTATTGAGTGATGGATGTGCCGTACGTGATATATCACTAACTTGTAATCTTGGACAGGAGGCCCGAAGGCTGGCTTTTCACCGGAAGACATTAACCTACTCTCTGAATATAACGAGGTGTCAGTAAACTGTTAAACTATCAATCATTATCATAATAAGACGTCATAGCTTAAGTCCTTGATGCCTCCCCAGCAATAGCAGCCACCCAGGTATGTGTTTTTCTGCGCTTCGCATGAGTGGAATCGACGCTTTGTGTCAGGACGGCTTGACGTCTGCGGGGTCCAAGTAAAGTTAGCATAGTGGAGACTCAATCGACGGAGAGAGAGTCCTTACTTCTGGTTTTTGTCCTGGGCGGGGTGTTTTGGTGATTTCAGAGGCATTGTGGGAGTAAAGACTGTCAGTGGACTTAGGCAAATATGCATTGGGCAAAGCGCACACTCAGGAGATATGAAGATATGAAAATGTGTGAAGAAATCTGTGTAAATCGACCGGGACAGCGGTGGGGATTCAGACCCAGGGCGTGGTTCCAACAGCATCATCAGAGATGAATCACTCAAACTAAAGTGATGAGTTGAGGAGAAGTGTGATGGGGAGATGTAGCAATGGAAGACCTGGCGACGGAGGCTTTTATGGCCAATGGTTTTGCCTTTGTAAGAGGATTAGTACAAACTTGTAGAATTTGGCCGTCAGGACGTGGGTGGATGAGAGGTATGAGGTTCATTTTGTGATAGCCGTATGATGCTTGTCATGACATTGTCTGATGGTGTGATAGACGCAATCAGGCTGATCAGACAATGTGTTTTGAGCCGCTTGTTGAGCAGCGACTGCACCTCATTATTGATGACAAAGAAGTCTCAGCGGATGATCCTTGACTGATCTCACAACAACACACCATCCTTGATTTGGAAAGAAGGAAACTCCTGGAGGCTTTGATTTACGAGTACACTACGATCTAATTGCCTATTAAGGAAACAACGCATATAAAGAAGGAAGGAAACAAAGAAGATATATTCATATCAATATCAAAGGACTCTACAGATGGCTAACACTGTGCAAATACTCAGACTTCGGAAGCCACAGCCGATATGCTACAATCAAAACTCTGAATCCTAAACACCGATTCTATGTGCTGTCTCTTCGACACCGGATCTTCATGATTCGTGACATTTTGATCCCCAGGACGCTTCCTTCCCTCATTAGCTAACTGTCACACTTTAAAGTCATACATCGCAGGTCGTCTTTTTGGCCAATTTGCATCACAAGGTTCGCCGCCAATAGGAGCTGAGTGCTGGAAGATTTGGTCGCCTTGAGACGGGGGACCCGTCGAATCCAAAACTGGCTGCGTGTTCTGCTGGGGGAGTGATTTGATCACCAGTTGGACTCGATTGACTATCGAACGAGATAGAATCCCTCCGGGGAGTGGCAATATGTCAGATATGTTGTCTCCTGCAGTCTCTGACTCTGAGATATGCGATGACGATTCACAGGTGGAATCACGAGGAAAAAAATGGTTAGGTAGGGATTGGCTTAAATTCCCGGACTCTGTGCTATTCGATGAGGTCTCAGAAATATGAGAAGTATTTTCGTCATTCGCCGCATAGCTGTCACTACTCTCATTCCTTTCAGAATATCTAGATCTCGCCCAAGCGGATATGCATATAGCCTATTTGTGCACCCGGATAATGGGCCCAATGACGCACGCCATCTTGGGCGAGATAGTTGACCCTCGTCAAAGGTCCGGTGTTTTGTGTTCTGGCGAGTTGATCATGGTAACAATACACCATCATTTCAAGTGGGTCGTTGAGTACTTGATTTGAAAGAAGCCATGGTCTTACTAATTTATCGTTCTCGATAAAGACATTATCCCAGCTACTCAATGGTTGGTCACCATGCCCCCTTAGCCGCAAGCAACCTGCGCCCGTAGTGCCGAGTATGTAGCGGATCTGATGATGGGGGACAGTTCTGTAAATCATTGCTGATAACCCACAGATATCATAGGAATCCAACTTGGCGAAATGCATGCCGTTGATATCTGGGGGACGCCAATATAGACAATTATAATCAGGAAAGATGTTTACCATATTCCTGTTATGCTTAGACAAATCCAGGCCATGCCTTGAAGAAAGCACATAAACGATACGCATGGTGCGTGGCCGCCCAAGCAGAGCACTCCAATTTGTATATCAAATCTTAGTGAGTGAAAACACAAATCCTATAAGTAAATATGAAAGCATCTAACCTGTTGGCACTATATTTCGAGCTTGGTGATTCCTTTGGCGAGCTTGCAAGAGCCTGCCTGGCGCGGGGTGATTATCCGGAGCAGTACGTACAATTTCACCTTCTCGATTGTCGGAGTTGTCAGCCTGTGGTACAGGGACAACATTTTCAGATGGGCCAGTATTGCCTGGTTGAGCCTAATAGAGTGGTGGTGGTGAAGGCTTGACAAGAGCTTGAGGTAGGACACTTCCGGACCCAGCAGCATTGCCTGGTTGAGCCTGGGCGACAGGTGCTGGGGCAGGGTTGACAACAGCCTGAGGTAGAACACTTCGAGAGGCACCAGCTTTCCCTAGTTGAGCTTGGGCCACAGGTGTCGGGGGAGCGTTGTTGACAGCTTGAGGGAGGACACTTCCTGATACACCGCCATTGCCATGAGGAGCCACAACAACTTGTAGTGATGGAGTGAGATTAACTTGCTGTGCTTGAGGCTGTAGTGCTCCTGGAATTATGGCCACTGGAGGGATTTGTGGAAGTTGACCTGGGTTAGGTAGAAGCGTGGCAGAACCCCAGAGAACAGGTGCGCCTGGTGGGAGTAATGTCGCGTCCAGTGTCACTTGCGCCAGCGCCAGCCCTGGATTCGCTAAAACACAATTAGCCCTTTTTTTTGTGTCTTGCAGCTTCTTACCACAGTCCTTAATTAGGTCAACGAGCCTCTCTTCAACGTTCATTATATAAGCTTGATTATTGGCAGCCACAGCAGTGGCGATGAGATCGCAGGTAGGCAACAATGCACTCATTTCTGTGTACATTAGGAGGAAGTCCGCATCAGGATAACTAGCAGGTTTGTCCTTTACTAGCATAAAGTTCCTTGCAGTCATCTGATCTTTCACACACTTCCTCCAAGCATTATACAGATCCTCGCTGGGTTTCCCTGCTGTGAAGCCCATGTTCGTCTTATGAGCACAAATTTTGTGACCATCTGGGTCCCTGCGACTCATACCGATAGTCCCTATTAGAGTACTAGGAGGAAGTTGATATGTTTGTCCCAGTGGAGCCTGCAAATGACCTGCATGTTGCATGAATACGTACTGTACTTTGATTATGTTTTGAGCCATGTCGATTGATCTTTGGTGTATAGAGATAGACTAAGAGATGCTTGAGAAGTGTTGAGAATACTGTGGATTACATTATGCGAGCTTGCTGACGTATTCCAGGTATGACCATTCTTCCGTCTAGATCAACCCCGATTATATACAGAACTCACACATATTCAAGATGCTTTCAATCAATAAAAGATTCATGTTTTTGTTTCAAGATCGAACATCCACACTTCAGATCACCAAGAAGATATAAAACAATTATCAATTGACTGATCAGACGTTGAATAGATTTATCTAAATCATGTTTCAAGTTGGACGCTAAATGATAAATAGCTAACACCACGTGACCTTGCGAGCCATGACGCTAAAACTGATCAACCTCTAGTGATAGAGCAATGTTTGCGTAGCCCTTGCATCGACATCTCACCAACACGCATTAACATCAAGAAAACATTGCAATACAATCTACCCTGGCACCACCTAAGGACACATTTGAAATCCACTATGCCTGTCCAATGTTTATTTTGTTGCCGAAGGTACATCCGTTCTGGCGCATACGAGAAGCATCTAAGAATAGCGCACACTAATCTCAACATTGTACTTGCATCCACTACTGCGAACCTCATAAACGACTCCAAACGAGATATATAAAACACCAAGGATGTAACCAAGCGCCCTGATTCAGACTACAAATCCGAACAAGGCAATCATCCCGCCGCATATGAAGGCAACGGGATTCCAACTATATCTACCAACGACTCTAATACCGAAGCACCCAGCGAACCCACCTCCGAGAGAACCTAACAGGCCAATTATACCAAGGCTGGGGAAGCCATTGAAGATATCCAAGGCTATCAGAATGACAATAGGTATCTGTGCGAGAACCAATGGGCGTCATTTACAAGTGGGCAAGGCTTCAAACTTGTGTCTTAGTTCATCGAAAGTAAGGTACCAAAATCACGAATAAACGATTACTTTACGAATCTACTAGAGAACTAGGCATCAGTTAGCTGCAGCTCCATTCATACGTTGAAGAATTATCTACAGTGCCTAGATTGTTATTGCCAGTATCTACAATGGTTTGAAGGAAAAGTCAATGACAATCAGAGAACATTACCCTTCTTCTATCATAATATCTTGGACTGCATCAGATATCTTCTTCGTCAGAATGCCTATCGAGATGATTTCGTCTACCCGCTGTCCCATGATTATGACCAGGACGGACAGAGAATATTTTCAGAAATGCATACTGCTGACTGGTGGTGGGACATTCAAGTAAACTCTCCTATCCACTTTGAAGTGAAACGTTCCTGACCTTTTATAGGAAACACTCCCAAAACGGGCTACTCTAGTTCCCATCATCGGGATGTCAGATCAGACACATCTCAGAAACCTTTCCACAGAGAAGAAAGCATAGCGTGTCTATATTTCAATTAGAAATCTTCCATCGACCAGACGCAATAGACCAGGATCGCTCGTAGTTCTTCTGCACTTCTGCAAGTGCCCCCAAAACTCTCTGGTATCTTGTCAACCAATTAACTCCAAGGACAGATCAATGCCAACATACTACAAGGTGTTCTCCAACTCATCTTTGAACCAGTGAAAGCCAGGGCTCTTGAAGGCGTACCAATAGATTGTGCTGAGGGCAAGATCCGGAGATGGTTTCCAATCTTGTCAAGCTGGATCGCAGACCATATGGAAAATGTTTTGCTCCACAGAATCAACTCAAATACCTGTCCTAAATGCGAGGTCGCAACAGATGATCAAGGAATTCCTTCGGTGCGTTATCGTGTTAGAGATTACACCAGATATGACTATTACCAACGAGAAAACGAGATCCACCGCAGCGAGATTGAACATTGCCGGGATACACTTGAAACACTTGGTATCAAGATTGGCCAAAATGTTTTTCACGTCCTGCTCAGAGCTTTGCCACCAGATCTACACAAGCTGGAAATGCTACTTACAGTTTCTTTAGGACTCTTGAAACATATGATGGACTAGATACAAGGATTTCGCAAGAAAGATACCCGACAACAAGCCTTTGATGATGCCTAGAAAGCTTTGCCCCCCTACCCTGGATTCTATGTCCCCAAAAAGGCAAATCGGGAGGTCATACAGTGGTAAGGTAACAAGATGATCAATCTTGGGCATTGCCTATTGGGATTTCTCGCCCTGGCATTAAGACAGCCTGATAGTACTCAGGTACACCCACTCAGATGTGCGCTCACCTGCGTCAGATCGCTTCTGGACTTCACTATGATGGCACAATATTGAAGCTACACATCTGAGACCATAGATTATATGGAAGAGTACGAGATGAGATTTTATGAAACGAAAGACATCTTCCTAGAATTTCGGGTGTCTAAAGAGACACAAACAAAGCCAGATGAATTCCGCAGGGAGCAACGCCGGGATCGAAACCAGTTAAACCAGTCAGTTGAACAATCAATGATGCAGCGGGCGCACGACGCAGACTGTGAAGAAGAGAACGACCAACGTATGGAATTCATATATGCGGAATCTAATTTCAACTTTATTATGATGCATCTGATTACCCACTTGCACGACCACATCTACCAGTTTGGTAACATTCACATGTATTCTACTGGGTTTGGAGAGCTTGCACACAAGGAGCAAATCAAAGATGGTTGGTGACGTTCCAATAAAATTAATGTAGCCCAACCGATACTGAACAGCTATAGGTGACAGCATGCCATCCGAATGAAACTTCTGAACCTAGAATTTCTTCGAGATGCACGTGTAAAACTAGCAGCTGAGGCACTCAATCATTTGGACAAAACGAGAACATCACAACAACCACCCTTCAGTCGTAGGGTTCTGAAAGGGCGTCGTGAAGATATTCGCGACGTAATGGATTTCCGCGGAGTATGCAATATACCCCCAGAGAAAATTTGTGGAGAATTGATATAATATAGCTGACTGAAACTTGCCCACCTGCAAAGACTCCTGGAAGACACACAGATCTTGCAAACACTACCGATTGAACTCCTGACGCAACTGGAAATCCCGGTACTTGCATTCCAAGCATCTGATGTTTATGAAATACACAGGGCTTCAGGCACAGGATCTGGGCTCTTCAGTAACCACACGAGTAGGAATGATTGTGTTTGGATACAGACAGCTGACGAGGATATGTATGGCGCACTCTGAGGTTGTCTCCCAGTCAGGCTCCTGGCTCTATTCAAAATCAGAGACCTCATAAAGCAGGATACTGTCCACTGCCTCGCTGCTGTTCAATATATGAGTGTGGTGAACCAAGGATATCCTTCGGACGTACATGGCCTAGTTATAGTTCAGCTGAGCGACTTTCCCCTGTCATTCACAATTGTAGATATCGGAAAGATCCTGAGCCTGGCGCATCTCATACAGGAGACAGACAATCGCTGGCTTGTGAATAACCGTATAGATCTAAGGACGTTCAATGAGATCTATTGAAAGCACGCACCCCCGTCTTGAAGACGGACATGTAGCTGTATTAATAGACGGCCATGCAGATATGTAAATATATACTCATACTCAAAATTGAAATCAATGAGCGGCATAGCCCTAACGAGGGCTACGCCATCCCCGCCCCGTAGATACAAATAGATACACTACATGATCAATAAAACTAATCTCATGCAAACTATCACGCGTGCACGGAACAGGTAGCTAGATGCGATATATTTTGAGTGCTATGTCTAATTCACAATACAGTCATCCTGAGCACGCCCAGATGTGACGGGAAATCAAGCCCCGTCATAGCGGCATCAGGATGGGATACTCAAGACAGATAACGTCGAGACACGGACCGAAGCAAAACAAGATGACAAGTGCTGTCTGATGGGACGATTGTGTGGCGTTGCGTCCAGAGCCAAAGGGTATCCTTCAATGACGTCAGGACACACAGCATGCAGGAGTCTATCATTAAATGGCGTCAGGACACAATGGACGGAAAAACGACATCACATACATCCGGATGCGATGCCGGTGTATCCGATGCCAGATAATCCTTTGCTGATGAATATCAAGAGCCAAAATCCATGTTTCTGAAGTTAAGTTGTGAAATCTCCAAATCCCAATACCCAAAGTGGCTTAAACTTATTTGATAGCTTTGGCTGTGTTTTAGAAGGCCATATAACTCAGCTTTCAGCCTTATCCTGTATCTGCAGCCTAAAGGGTTGAGGCTGGAGAGTAGTATTTCTCTCTATATTACTTTCCAATAAATATGGAATAAAATTTGCCAGGCTTAACCAACCGCCTTGAACGTTTATATACTATCTTGGATTATCCAATTAATGTATATTACAAAGTATTGGAATCCTATATAAGCCCTATCAGCAGATATCATCTCATCTAGTTTACAAGATCTACCTTCCGCTATTCTCACTTTAACAGTAACAACACCTTCCAACATAGCAACAAACTAATACCAAAACACTTCAAATATCAAATACAAGCCCTATGTGATCTTATTATGTGCTTAAACTATGATATTTGCTGTTGGTTTCAATTTTCTTTACTACTATTATAGAAATAATACTACTTGAACCAGTTCAGAATAAAGTGAGTATACAAGAAGCATTGCTTTTAATTATTAAATATAAACTCCAAATTATGACTTTCCATATTTAAAAGTACTTTCTAACAAATTTTCAATATAGTATCACTACTAGTTGTGTAGATAATAAAATACACATTTGATGTTCCTGCGGTTGCCATATTGAGCCACATCCCAGTGAAGAGCCGCACCCCTGTAAATTACGTCAGAATATTAGACGTTTCAAAACATGGTAAACATGACAACAAGGCTTCTCTTTTACCTTCTACATTAGTGATAGGCGACCAGCACTCACCCAACCATCACCATACGCTATCCTGCGGTGCGGCTCTATAGAAGCCCTGCGCTCCAATGAAACCGCACCTGCAGTGGGATTCACAGCTTGAATTGCATGCATGCCTGCATACAAGGACATCAATCCTTATGAATAAACCAATCAATAAACACAGATATCCTGGCACTCGAGCACAGCCATACTACTGTACGGCGCATCATAGGCTATGGCGCACTACTTTGGCATTGCGAAAGTTTTTCGAAACGTGGAGTTTAGCGTGGCCCCACCCCGTGCTCGCAGCTCACATCCCCTAGGCCAACCGGGATCAGTAGCCAGTCATTTATTCGTAACCCTAACCTTGACGATTTCCTTTTTTGTCCACCAAACATCCTTCACCTCCCAGCTCCGTCGTCACTGCTCCCGCACAAAATAAGCCATGGTACACTTTTTAGTTAGGCTCTCACCAAAAATACCCGAACTTTCAAGGACCCTCAACCTATTCTAATAACAAAAATCATACTGACACGACCGATTACAGAGGGCAAAGGAAGGAGGGGAGGATAGGGCAACTAGAGTTACAGATCGGGATGTGTGGATCTATTGTGAATGGTGATATACCGGTATGATAGATAATGTTGCGTCGGGAAATAATAAGCTCGAAGAGAAATAAAGTTTTGTTAAAAAAAAAAATGAAAAATGTTGCATCGCGAGGTATTTCGTCGAGGGCGCCCACCCTCCTCAGTTGCCACTACGGTGAAGACAGCAACTTATCACTTCGTCCAACTTTGAGAATCAGAGCAGAGCCCGCGATGTAGATCCCCAGCACCCTTGTACTTGTACAGTACAGTACTCATACTCGAGTGCCGTGCTGCGCTTGACATAGGTTCTGTAAAGATGGGTGCCACCCTTTTTGAGTTGTATCGCGACCGCCACGGACTAGTACTGTACCGTACAGAACTAGGACAGTGAGGAGCAATGTGCTCTCATTACCGGTTGCTGCGCTTTCCCACCTGGAGTAAGTTTGTTGGAGCCACGAACCCTCCAACAAGTGATCCAGCCAGTAATTTATGCGGGGGTTCAAGATGCAGATGAATACCATACCGGTACTCTAGTAGGGTTGTGTTAGAACCTCAGGCAACTCAGTGGCTTGGATTTATCATACCAAACCAATTAAGCAAGAGAACATCGCAGTAGGAAATTCGGAATTGAGCTACAATACTCCTCACAACGAGGCATTGTAAAAAGCACTGCTGCTGCCTGCAGCCGCAATTTGGCGCTTTTTCTTGAATCTGGGGGGGATGCAATAGCAGCTCTTTTTACTGGTGTAAAAACGCTTTTCCATACTTCGTGTACCGTTGATTTTCCTGCAATAGTCATGAATAAAGAGCTATTTAACAAAAAAAAACAAAAAGAGGACGAACGAAAGGTTGTACGAGTAGCGTGCGGTCATGAAAGGCAAGGAAAACTATAACTATTGTGCCTTAGCAAAAGTAACCGAACACCGAGATGCAACAACTCGCACTTCTTTGTCCACGCCCAACTCAACAAATGCCCTGCCAATCTACAACCAAAAAATATTTAAAAAAAAAAGGAAATAAATAAATAATCATAAATAACACCTTGTGTGTTATCCATCTGCTTCATAGATATTTCTCTCGTTATGGTAAATGTATGGTGGGTTTTGGAGTGGGGGGCGGGGTTGCAATGGTTGTGGTGGAACGCTGCAGGGCTAAATGTTCGGTTACTTTTGTTAAGGGACAATAGTATATCATCCGCAAAAAAAAAACTTGACCCTTTAATCCGTTCACATACCAGTGCATTGCTAGCATTCTCTCTAAGCAGGATATAATAGGTATCATAATTTTGTGATCACCACTTCTCCACTCCGAGGCTTCATGACCCTGTCAAATCGTTTCTCGCTTAGGCTTCGGCTTCGTGCGCTAAGCTTTTCTTGGGTAACACAGGATAACACAGAATGGGGTAGACTATCATACCGGTACGGCAACTCAAGGTAAATTCATCCAATCTCACCAACCGGGCGAGTGCAAAAAAAAACACCTGATCTTAATCTTGCTGGAGGTATTGGAGGTTTGATTGCTGTGCACAGAAATGGAAATGAAAACTAAATTCAGTCCTTAATCACTAATGACACAATCAGCCCCTAGAACTGCTCACTACTCGTAATGTCCTGACGTTTGTGAACACCCACTATTGCATGATGCCAAGATCCGGGCAAAAAAGCGGAATTTTGGGTGTATGCAATAGCAGTTGTGTTCACAAACGTCAGGACATTACGAGTACAGTATTAAACTCGAGTACTATTAAGATCTGAGAATGAATGGTGATGACAACCAAACGAAACAGCGACAGCGGAACAAAATGCCAAGAGTTCCCACGTGATGAAAACGCGATCGCACAACTTGGTAGAGGGAGGCTCTCTTAACAGACACTCTTTCTACGACATCTAACTAACGGACAATAGTATATACAAGCCACAACCGAGTTTTCCTATCCTTTCATGGACTACTACACATCCAGTCCCCCACAGTGCATCTCCCTTCCCCCTTATGACTACCCCAATGTTGACAAAAGGAAAGACAAAGACTCTTACCGTTTATAGCCTCCGGGCATCATCCAACATCCGCGCATCCGACTCTTTCACTTCCTTACAGATCCCCCGCATTCCTTTACAGCGGACCCATCAATCCAAACCTAAGCGCATTCCCGCGGTCGAATTGTTTTCCCGAAAGCCAACCCACGTTTCCAAAACCAAAGCGCTTTTCCTGGAAACCAAGCGAACAAGAAAACAGCATCGCGACATGCTGAGTATGCCCGGCAGCAGCACCAAAGGCTTTCAACATGGTTAGACCTAGCCCTTCCTCATCGGTGTCCCCCGGCACATGCGCTGACAAAAGTTCACCATCTGTGGCCACTTTTGCACCAACAATAAGGGTTTTCAGAGCATTACTGGTAAAAGGGACCACCTCTCACTTAGCAAGTAATTTAATTCTCAGTGAAATAGTAGCCCTAGGGATTCTAATTTACTATATTTCATTATTGGGGCGTGTGGTACAATATGGGATGAGCTGTCGCAATACAAAATTGACGATTTTCAAAACATATACCGTATCCTTTTCCCCACTCGGAGACAGCGAGAATCAGTCATGAGACAACGGGGGCAACCACAACCCCTCGCCAAATTCAACCATACCGGTAGTGATTACAATTACAACAACAGTCATAATGACTATTGATAGTATTGCCTGTATATTGGTATCCCTCCTTCTGTTGAGATCCGGTAATATGACATTTTATTTTGACAAGAACATTGACCTCCTTGTTGTGTTGTGATGAATGAACGTTGTGTGGAATTCTGGTTGAGCCAGTTGTCTCCGGACTTATTCACGAAGAGTAGACACCAATACAAATTCTCCTCGCTTAACTCATGTCTTTGTATAGGCCATGAAAAGAGATGAGTCCTGCCCACAGGACAAGGGAATTTGTTATTGCAATGTAAATTTCGGACCCGCCAGACTCCCCCATGCCACCCATTGAGGAAGCTTTGGTTTTAATCAATTCCGGGTAAGGGGGTGCGTATCGGGGACAAGAAGCTCCCAAGTGGTGCGTGGCCGGGCCCTCTCATGAGTTAGCCCACCTCACTGAAACTACACGGTCAAGACAAGCGGAGTTTAGAATACAAATAGCCCCTTGTAGCTGCATAATATCAAAAAGTTCTTCAAAGCGAAGAGAGTCTTAGAAAGGAGGGGGGGGAAGTATTAATTCTAGAATTAAGCTAGGGAGGGGTTATGATAAACCACATCGCCATTCCATGGCCCTGTCGATTGGGAGTTCAGGGATACCTGCATCAGGTATTACTTGTATGATCTATAAGGTTAGAGTAAGGACTCAAGATATCGACTTTGGATAGGAATACATACAGTCATGGAATGTCACTCGGTATCTATTGTCGAGAGGGATTCAAAGAGCAAATTTCCACAGCACACGGCATGACACTGCATCACATAGTTCAGTGGGTGATGAACTTACTGAACATGAATAATTGGGATAGTATAAAAGAATTTCAGATCTCAGGAGAGATGTATCTGTAGGAGGGTTCTGATTTGATCCAAAGAGTGCATAGAAAATGGGAAGAGAAATGCCCAACTTTCATTATTAAAATTTAATACAATCAACCCTCAATATGGTAGAGAGAAAATCTGTGATTCAAGTCAGCTCCTCCTAGGTGTGGTCCTCCGTACAGAGTCTTAATATGCTGCTAGGGCCTTCTCCATACCCCCCCCCCTACCCAATCGCCCCAGGATCTTAATAGGTAGGTGACCTGAAAGTCGGTTATTAAAAAAAGTTAATTTATTTGCACTTTATGCGACATGGGCCCCTATGGAAAATGACATACCGTTCGGGCTTGAAATTTTGGATTGTAGAAGTAGAGTTTCTCAGATGACTAATTGTAGAATGAGCTGGGGTTCCTTTGTGTTATGGGTATTTCCGGTGGGAAGTACCGCTTGTCAAGTCTGACCTAATAGCGCACCATAACTTAATTTTGGGCTCGAGTACAGAACACTAAGGTTGGATGTGTTCTTGTGCCTTGATGTGCTGGTAATTAACATAATTTTTCATGTTTAACTCATCCCTTTTTTCTACCATGGCCACACGCTATCTTTATCCACATTTTGCTAATTACCCATTGGGCTATGAATGTGTCTCAGTATTCCGAAACCACCAAGGTTTGTCTAGTGATTTGCTAGTATATCTTTCCTGAATATGTTTTATAGGATGAGAGAAGTGAATTTAGCAGGAACCACTATTCTTATTATTGGTGGACAAATCGTCGTGTTTAGTACACGTCCGCCCTCTACAAAAACCTCTGAACACGAAAAAATCATTCCCCATATAGGCGATCTGCACCTGAGGCCATATTGGAAAGTTGGGCTGTATATGAAGTTTGACAGTCTATACTGGATAATACACTCGCAGAATAGCCGTTCGTAGTCCAATGAGTCCTCGGTGTATTGACCTTGATTGAGCGGAACTAAGAAGTGCGAGCAGCGGCCCTAGCGCGCTGGGCGCAGAGACATTGAGAACAGTAGCATGCAAGCACCACCTTCCTTGGGTCACGTCCATCGTTGAAACAAATAACAATCATATATTAACTAAACCCTAGCTTTCACACCGATTTTCACCGATCTAAAATACATACGCTTTGTATGATATTTTTTCTCTGGATTATCCTAACAGCACGCAGGTCTACACTCTGTGGGGAGGAGAAGAGAAAAAAGAAATGGTAGAAGAAATAGAGATAGGGAATCAACATGCAAAGGGGATTTACAACCGGGACATTATATAAGCTAATGCGAGGGGAACTACCACAAGCCACAATGGTGGAGCCCAGAGCTGAAGCACTTTGCGGTCGTACAGGCCTGGTTGGTTGGGTTGGACGTCATCCTGTTCGAGTAGCATTTTCACCACTTCTGCGTGTTCAGGGACAGCGACACCCGCAAGCGGTGTTACCCTGCGGTTAATCGGCTTGCCGTAGTGGACGTCCTCCCGTTCGAGCAGCATTTTTACCACTTCAGTGTGCCCCTGCGCAGCGGCGCAAAGACGTGGTGTTAGGTCGTCGTTATCTGGCTTTCCGGGGTGGACGTCGTCCCGTTCGAGCAGCATCTTCACCACTTCCGTGTGCCCACTGAAAGCGGCAGAATAAAGTGGTGTTCGGCCGTCGCTCTTTGACTTGTCTGGGTGGATGCCGTCCTGGTCGAGTAGTAATTTCACTACTTCGGCGTGCCCAAAGAAAGCGGCATTATGAAGTGGTGTTACGCCGTTGATATCTGGTTTGTTTGGGTCAACGTCCTGCCGTTCGAGTAGCATTTTTACCACTCTAGTGTGCCCATTGAAAGCGGAATTATGAAGTGGTGTTCGTCCATTATTATCTGGCTTATCAGGCTGGCCGTCGTCCTGTTGGAGGAGTATTTTCACGACTTCCGCATACCCATTGAAAGCGGCACGATGAAGTGATGTTCCGCCGTCGCTATCGGGGGTGTCGGGGTGGACGTCGCCCCGTTCAAATAGCATTTTCACCACTCTGGTGTGACCATTCAAAGAGGCATTGTGAAGTGGTGTTACGCCCTCAATATCGGGCTGGTCAGGGTGGATGTCACCCCGTCCGAGCAGTATTTTCACCACTCCCGCGTGCCCATTGAAAGCGGCATTATGAAGTGGTGTTATGCCCTTGATATCTCTTTTGTTTGGGTGGACGCAGTCCCGTTCGAGTAGCATTTTCACCACTTCCGCGTGCCCATTCAAAGCGGCATTATGAAGTGGTGTTACGTCCCCGATATCCGGCTTGTCGGGGCGGATGTCATCCCGTTCGAGTAGAATTTTCGCTACTTCCGCATGCCCATGGAAAGCGGCACGATGAAGTGGTGTTAAGCCGCCGCCACTCGACTTGTCGGGGTGGACGTCGTCCCGTTTGAGTAGCATTTTCGCAACTTCCGCATGCCCATTCGATGCGGCACGATGAAGTGGTGTTAGACTGTCGTTACTTGACTGGTCGGGGTGGATGTCGTCCCGTTCGAGTAGCATTTTCACCACTTCCGCACGCCCATTCAAAGCAGCGAAGTGAAGTGGTGTTAGGCCATTGATATCTGGCTTGTCGGGGTGGACGTCGTCCCGTTCGAGCAGCACTTTCACCACTTCCGCATGTCCGTTCAAAGCGGAGCAATGAACAGGTGTTGCACCGCAGATATTTGGCTTGTCGGGGTGGGCGTCGTCCCGTTTGAGTAGCGCCTTTACCACTCCTGTATGCCCAAAGAAAGCGGCAAAATAAAGGGATGTTGCACCGCCTCTAGTTGGTTTGTCGGGGTGGACGTCTTCCCGTTCGAGTAACATTTTTGCCACCCCCGTGTGCCCACTCAAAGCGGCCAAGTGCAATGGTGTTAGGCCGCCGGTATTGGGGTTGTCGGGATGGGTGTCGTCTCGTCCGAGCAACATTTTCACCACTCCCGTGTGCCCAATGAAAGCGGCACAATGAAGCGGTGTTGCGCTGCCGCTATATTGTTTGACAAAGTGGACGTCGTCCCATCCCAGCAGCATTTTCAGCACCCCCGCGTGCTGATTAAAAAAGGCACCTGAGAGTGGCATCCAGTCCTCGTTATTTGGCAGGTTGGGGTTGACCTCGTCCCGTTCGAGCAGTATTTGCACCACTCCTTCATACCCCATAAAAGCAGCGAACCACAGCGGTGGTCGGCCGCCGTTATCTGGTTCATCAGGGTTGACCTCCTCCCGTTCGAGGAGCATTTTCACCACTCCCTCGTGCCCATGAAAAGCAGCATTCCACAGTGGTGTTTGGCCGTAATTGCCTGGTTTGTCGGGGGCGACATCGTCATGTTTGAGTAGGATTTCGACAACTTGCTCGTGTCCATTGCGAGCTGCCCACACAAGCGGTGTATTATCCACACAGTCTCGTTGGTTGACATCAAACCCTTCAACCTCTATCAACTCGATTACAATCTCCGCAATCCCGAAGAGAGATGCATAATGTAGGCTACTGAACAGCTGAAGTTTATCGAAATCAATTGTGTACGGATATCCCTTCTGTGCTTCCAAGAGGATTTTAGTAGATATGTAGCTATTGCTGTCGTCAAATAGCTTCAACGCAAGCTGCCTCACACAATCTGACACGTCCCTTCTTGCATGCACTCCCCAATACACTGAAGAGTATTCGAGAAAAGGTGCCCGGAGATCAAGAGAGGGGCTTGCTGAAAGAGTCTTGACCTGCTGCGAGTTCAGATAACTTAAGCATATCTCAGCCATGGTCGAGTGAACTGCGCCAAAGTTCTTGGGATGAGCTCGGAGGTACTCTTGAAGGGTAAAATGGATTAACCGGGCAGTGGAAGCCTTCTTGTCCACGGTGACCAGTCCTTCGCAGCAGGCTAGTACTGTGCCTATTGAAGGGACATTGTCGGTATTGAGGTTCGGTGCTCCGATTTCAACCGCTAGGGCATGACACAATTCAACAACCGTCAGGGGCCGCTCTGCGTAAGAGATCCACATCAAAGCCGCCATTCCAAGCCTCGCTCTGGCTCCACCCTGATCCTTTATCCGACCCAAAGTTTCACCATAAACACCATCCAATCCCAAACCATCCGTCATTGCGCTTAGCTTCTGTCGCCTGCCATGGATTGTGGGCTCTTCAAGAATTCTATCGATGTTGAGCGAGACCAGCAGGAATCTATATTTGTATTTGTCAGTACATAGTTGACCTAACTTCCGGAGTCTGTCTGCTGCTACCTACATTTCCGATATATTTTCAGGAATTTGCCCCATGATGTCTGCCCGCAGATCATTGTCCATCGCATCTGAGATTGTGTCTGCAGCCAGCCTGCTATGAATATACCTAATAATATCACCCCTCCTCGGACCTACGAACCTACTCGCCACCTTTCCAGGAAGACGCCTGCCGATCTCAAGCCGAATGTGGGGTCTTCCAGTCACGAATATTCTCGTGTCTGGAGACTGCTGGAGAATTTGGTTCAGGGAATCGAGAAGCTTGACCAGGTGTTGGGTTGCACATTCATCGAGGGCGTCGATGCATATAATGGCGCGCTTTTTGGCAGAGGCAGCCTGAATCATCTTTAGGATGGTGGGTATTTGGGGTCCCTGCACACCGATGGCATTCTTTCGGTCTTTGTACGCTTCTGATATCTCCTCAGGGATCTCCTCAAGTCCAAAGACTAATTGTCTCAGCAGGCAGCCAAGCATGTTGGCGGGGGACTGCTCTTTTTTGGCGGCGAAGTCGAAGTAAAAACATGCTACCGTAGTATTTTGTCCTCTAGCCTGACCGCACAAGTAGTCTATCACCAAGGAGCTAACACCACGGTTTGTCAGCACTTGCCCTTTTTCTTTAACCCCTTGGGATTCATCTTTCCTACCTAATATATGTTTTTCCAACGCCCGGATCACCATAGCAAAGCAAAACCGCCTTCTCAGATCTGTCAACCTTAGTCCCCGCATACCACCTTCTAAACTCCTCGGTTTCTAAAACCCATTCCCCCACATTTTCTATTCTGCGGTCTCGAATGTCCTGATGACGCAACTTGGAATCTAGTGCGGATAGCCAGGCTAGGATATTGGGTCGGTCTTCGGCAGCAGTAGAGTTGGTGTAGGTCGTGTGGGTATGGGTCGTGGTGATGTAGGTCGGGTTGAAAGAGTTGTAATTATTACTGAATGATTGCGACATTTTTCTTTCTTGCTCAGGGTATTGTATGAGTACGGTAACTTATATGGTGGGTGTGGACTCGGTTGACTACGAGAATTCCCGGGGGGCTGAAGAAAACAGGGGTTTTTGTGGAACCCAAGGTGGCGGTTAAGTTACCCCAGGACCCTCCATTAGTGATAGGAGGAACCCACCCAACCATCTCTTTCTGGTATCCTGCAGTTCCACGCTTTGCGCTCTACTCGAGTACCGTAGTGAGATACCAGTACAGCTCTACACCGCCTGCAGTGGGATTGCCACCTTCATCTGCCTGCATGTACACAAAGACATCAAGCCTTATTAATAAACCAATCAGTAAGCATATATCCTGGTACTCGAGCACAGCCGTCCCGTAATCTCGCGTAAAATAACTTATGATGCACGACTTGCGCATGCAAAGGTTTCCGGGTGTGTGAATTTTGGCGTGGCGCTCACTTAGGTATGGCCGCCTACGGAGGTACAGCGCATAAGTTTTGTAGGTTCCACAGGAGGCTAGGGCAGCAAACTTCGCTCGTGGAACCTACAAAACCTATGCCCTGTACCTCCGCAATAATAGGCACGAAGCCTTGCTTCCATCTTTCCGGAAATTTTTGCAATGTGCTAGTACGGTACCGTATAATCTGGCAAAAGCCGGATTGACGCTACCGAGGATTTTCTTGAAGGAGAAAAAAAAACCAGCCCTCCATCCAAAACCCTCTAACAGTGCCGGGGTTGCTGAGACAAAACCCCCCCTCTTCCCTCTTCCTCGGATGAAAACTGACCAGCATGCTGCCCTATTCTCAAATTTACCCAGAAGTCTAAATTAACCACAGGGGTTGAAATTACCGTTGCTGATCGAGGGTTGGTACAGTACCCGGCGCTGCAACTGATGTACCTTGACTCAAGAGGATATGAAATAATATTGTGGGTGGACAAAATTAACCGAACAAGGAACGCTCATAACTTTCGCGCGATGTGGTTAGCCTCCTCGATGGGACTACCTCAACCCAACCAAGAAGAATAGGTAAAAATATTTTAAATACACAGCATTAATCAGTATGATGCTTAGTATAAGTTAGTACCCATCAGCCTTAATTAGAAAGAAAAAGTATTATGAGACGCCTGTTGGGTGGAAATGATTTTTGTGGGAGCCCGGAAGCGATGGGTTGCCACGCTCACAGGGGTGTTCGTAAATTTTGTCCACGCATAATAATAACAATACTGATAAAAAAGTTAATAATAAAATCGATAGCAGTAAATAAGTGGTGCGCTACTTACCCCCATCTATCCTCTCAGGCATGCTCCTAGCTAAACCGCTAAAAGAAATTAGATTCCTATAGCCTAGACTACGAGATTAATATAGTGAGAGTTTCGGGCGGGATGAACTCCCTATATGGTGTTGCGTAGGGGTACAGCACATGAGTTGCACCGCTGGCTATCCACGCTCTATGACGTAATTTTGATCCCCGTGGATAAAACCTGGGACTTGATTGAAGCCAGCTCAACTGGCGTGTGCCACAACAAGGCAGTCCTTGCCATCTTGCCGATAACCACCAGACAATTTGCTGGTAGTGAAAGGATACCGAGTAGGGGAGGGTTAGGGTTGTCGATCCTCGACCTCTCCCGTGGGGTAGTAGAGCCTGTATCGGAGCAGGACAGCTGATGAAAGCGACCGCTGGTGAGAGTTTGGAAGCAGCTAGAGGAATTACAGTCAAGAAATATACCAACTACTTGAGAATACAGTACAGTCTTCTTTAAGCCTAGCATCTATTCTTACCCAATCGCTTGTAATGTGCCGTACTGTACATTAGGCCAATACCGACTGAACTAATGACAGGAACGAACAGGAGTAGCGCAATAGAAGCAAAGCAAGTCTGGCCAGAACTCCAATGAAGAGAAAATGCAAAGAAGGGAAAAAACACGAAAGCCGATAAACAACAAATATCCAGTTGAAACCACAAAACCCATCATTAAGGCATATTTATATCGGAATCTCACATAGACAAAAGCCCCATGCAGGAAGCCCCTACGTAACAATTTTCTGGTAACTAGGAAGGAAGAGTGAAGGGAAAGGTGAAAGGGGGGATAACGGGGATGGTGAAAAATTTGTCGGCTGCAAATAGGAGGATTGGTTAAGTATTGCGGGGATGGATCTTAGCGTTCCACTGGGGGCGCGGAGGAACTTCAGGGGCAAGATGGAAAGAGGTTGGGACCACCTATGTGATTACACTGAACGGCGGCTAACTGCAGAGTTGGGAAAGGAAGATCCAGGGCTCGATTAGCTGCGCGGCCCACCTCGTGATGTCGGTAGGAGAGCGGGTTGGCTGTTAGAGCCTACTATGTCGATATTAGGATAATGAGATCTGAATTGCATCTCCACCAGAGGCTCTTTCGGATGCAAAGCGGAAGGCCGGGGAGATGTTGGGGCATGGTGATGAGCTGTGGCTTAATGGTCGTTGCCCCGCTGTAATAGGACGGTCACAGTTGCATAATGCCTATCGGAGACAGCAAGCAATAGTGGGGCTCGGTTCTTGTTATCTAGGGTGGCGGTGTGCCCATCTCATTATTCCAGAAGCATTTTTGAAAAACCCCGAAGGGCCGCTCTCATTTACCCATGGGAGTGGGGTATGGCCAAAAAAAGGTATCTGTCTAGTCGGGATTGACGTCCCCTCGTTCCAAAATCATCTTTACTACTTCCGAATGCCCGTTCTTAGTGGCCCACATGAGCAGCGTTGGGCCATAAGTATCGATCGTCTGGTTAGGATTGACGTCCCTTCGCTCTAGAAGCATCTTTACCACTTCCGAATGCCCGTTCTCAGCCGCCCGTGAGAGTGGCGTTCGGCCATATTCGGTGTCTGCCTGGTCGGGATTGACTTCCCCTCGCTCCAGAAGCGTCTTTACTACCTCCGAATGCCCGTTCCCAGCCGCCCACGAGAGTGGCGACCAGCCATATTTGGTGTCTACCTGGTTGGGATTGACGTCCCTCGCTCCAACAGCATCTTTACCACTTCTGAATGCCCGTTCTCAGCCGCCAACGAGAGTGGCGTCCAGCCATATATAGTGTCTGCCTGGTCGGGATTGACGTCCCCCCGCTTCAAAAGCGTCTTGACTACATTCGAATGCCCGTTCTCAGCCGCCCACAAGAGTGGTGTTTCGCCATAACTCCCGATCGCCTGGTTGGGGTTAACGTCCCCCCACTCCAACAGCGTCTCGACAACCCCCGAATGCCCGTTTTTAGCCGCATAGGAGAGTGGTGTCCAGCCATATTTGGTGTCTGCCTGGTCGGGATTGACGTCGCCTCGTTCCAAAAGCATCTTTACTATTTTCGAATGACCGTTCTTAGCCGCCCACGATAGCGGTGTCCTACCGTAAAAGGTCTCTACCTGGTCGGGATTGACGTCCCCTCGCTCCAAAAGCATCTTTACTACCTCCGAATGCCCGTGCTCAGCCGCACACGAGAGTGGCGTCTGGCCATATTTGGTGTCTGCCTGGTCGGGATTGACGTCTCCTCGTTCCAAAAGCATCTTTACTACCTCCTCTCGCCCTCTTCTCGCTGCCCATGTGAGAACCGTATTTCCCATACAATCGTGTGCATTGGGGTGTAATTCCACCCGGTCCAATAATGCTGAAGCTATCTCCACGATCCCTAGGAATGCTGCCCCGTGGATCCCTGTGAATCCCACAGGTCCGGCCGCCCAGCTATAGTATCGTTTGACTATCACATTATGATAGTAGAACAACAATACATTGGCAGATATATGTTGATCAAATCTATCGAGGAGCCTGAGCCCAAGTATTTTGATGTCTTCCGTCATCCCCCTTCTTGCATGTCCCGCCCAATGAACCGAAGAATATTCTAGAAGGGGCATTGTTACGGGGGCCGAAGAAAGAGTTGGTGAAAGGCACCTCACAGCTCTAAAATTTAGGTATGTCAAGCAAACCTCGGCGATTGCTGAGTGAGGATTATCAAATAGGGTCGGATCACTTGACAGATGCTCTTGCAGAGTAAAGTGCACCAGTCGGACAATGGAGGATGATTCCTCCACAGTGACAAGACCAAGACAAGATGCTACAAGTGTCCTTAACGCAGGCACGCTTTCTGGATCCAGATCTGTAGATCCTATCTCCACTCCCATCGCATGACAGAGCTCCTCGCCCCTCAACGGCCGTTCCGAATACAACACCCACATCAGGACCTTCAGTCCGAGTACCGATTTATATCCCTTCTGCCCCTTGAGCCGTGATAGTGTTGCAGTATAGGCCTCGCTCAGTCCATTGCCCCGTGTCATTTCTTGAAGTTTCTTCCTTCTCTCACGAATCGTAACCTCTCCCAGAATAGCGTCGATGTTTAGCGAAACCAGGAGGAATCTACATACAGTCGTTGGCAAATATACATCAATGATGATGGGTGGTGAATGCTCCTACTTACATATCAGATATCTTCTCCTGAATAACCCTCACAATCTCTGCCCGTAATTCTCTGTTCATCGCCTCTGGCTCGGCATCCATACCCAACTTCATCTCCACATAATTCTGGATATCACTCGGACTAGGGCTGATGGGTATCACCACCGCCTTGGTGAAATATCTTTGAACATCACTCCCGATGTGGGGCCTCCCTGTGAGGAATATTCTTGTCCTTGGGCACTCCCAGACAAGATCCCTCAATGACCCAAGAAGCTCAGGCAGGCACTTTGGCAAACATTCGTCCAGGGCGTCGAGACAGATGAAAACCCGGGGCAGCGAAGCAATTGCCCTTTTCAACATTCCCATCACGTCCACTAGTCGCGGCCCCCTACCCCCAAATTCCCTTTGCCCGTTTTGAAACGCCTCTCGTAGATAATCCGGGATCCCCCCTCGGCGTACTAGCTGCTTGAGAATAGTCCCCATAACGTTGGCTGTTGTTTGCTCTTGCTGTGAAAGGAAGTCGTAGTACAAGCCTGCAACGGCGATATCTTCCTTCCCCGCCACGTCGCACAAGCTGTCGATCACTAAGGAACTGGTTGTTTCTAGCCGTCAGCGGTATTCGCCTCTCCCAAAGAACCCGGCTACTTACCTCAGGTATGTCTTTCCTACCCCCGGATTCCCGGAGCAAAGCAAGACATCCTTACCAGATCCCTCCTCACTACACCTCCACTCTCTAAACTTCCTCGTTTCTAAAAGCCATTCCCCAACACCGTCAAACCGGTCGGTACGCACGCCCTGATGTCGACGATTTGGCTCCAACGGAGATAGCCAACGAAAAATCTCCGCATCCTCTTCGGACAAATAGAAGGTATTGGAAATAGTGTTTATGTTGCCGCAGTTGGTGTTCCTGTCGCCAAAGGTGACGGATTGCATATGTGAACTTTGGGCCATGATATCCTATCCAAGGTGTTGGTTCAACGTTGAAACGGCGTAGCGGCTGGTCAAGGTATCAGGGAGTGGATAAATATTCAGTGAACAGAGCTGACGAACGTGGGGTGATGAGGCTTGTTGTGGCGCAATTGGCATCCAATCACTTTCCCATCGGCTAGGGTTCATGACCAATAGGAAATACGTCACACAAACCTAGCCACCCACTTTTCTGATAGCCCCTGCAAGAAATCTGACATTTTCTCTCTACTCGAGTATGCGCCACGAGGGGTAGGAGGGCAGGCTAAAACACGGTGGGAAATTGACACCCTAATGACATTCGCCTTCCCCTCTCCTAACAGAACTATGCTATCTACTTGACTCTTACCCGTAAAGACAATACTCCTCGATAACAGGACGCGTTTCAATTAAAAATAAAAATAAAAATAAAATAAAAAACCCCTTACGTGAACTAGCGGAACAAACGTATGAAACCTAAAACTATTACCGTCGGGGAGTAGTGTGATAGCACTCTGGGAAGTCGTCATCGCTACCGGTCGCTTTCCGGCAACTTCAAATTAAGGAGGGAAGGTAGTAGACGGGGGCTTGACATTTTTGACTTCGGGAGTAAGGCTGTTGGTGCAATCTTCTCGCGGGTATGCTACTTGGAGTGGTCTGCTGTTTGGATTTGCATTCGCTTGTCCGGGGTTATCTCAATCAGGTCTGACGCTTTTGCTTGGATTATTCTGTTTCAAGGATTTCGAATGGGTCTGGGTGGGGGATAAGATTAATACCTTTGTAGGTGTTTCACGTAGTGTTAACGCTCAACTTTAGATTCTCATATAGCGGGGAGGCTTTTCTATGCGGGGTTCGCATTCTGAAATTTCCAAAGTGTCTACACACGGCTGCCCCGGTGAAAAAAGTTCCTTTGGGTTAAACTTGAATGAATTTTTATGGCAATATCTTCCAGTCGTCATACAAGGAGCCTCCAGGTGAAGAAAGAGCCATCGGGTAAATTGAAATTTCAATTTGGCTGCATGACCTGTCGGTGCCTGGGCAGCCTGCCGATATTTGTGAACCACCTGGAGCCTTTTCATGGTAAATCACTCAGAATTTGAATAAAACACAGAGCCTAAAGTTCTATGGATGTTCCAGGGTTTAGTTGCAGCTCAGGTGCTTGTGCCATTCAGCTTTAGCGAGATAACGGATGGACCCCGACGGCAACTGAACAAAAAACGAAATGGAGACAGCGAAACGAAACGCCAAGAGTTCACACAATGGAGACGAGATCGCCACGCACGACTCTGGAGTGGGAAAGTTCTCGTTCAACAACACCGACACTCTCTTCATGCTCGCTCAATTAAAACCAGCCAACAGCAAAGACAACAGTATATACAAACCACAACGAAGTCCTCCTATCCTTCCATCGGCCATCACATATCCAGTTTCTTTCACTATTTCCCTTCCTTTCCCCTTATGCGCACCCCCATGCTAACAGAACAAAAGGCCAAGACTCCCACTATTCGCAAACCTTCGGTCATCTAACATCCGCGCATCCGACACCCCCCCTTCGTTACAGATTTCCGGCATTCCTTTACGGCGGATAAATTACATCGGTCCAAAACCCAAGCGCGTCCCCGCAGCCGAAAGGCTTTCTTTCCCGAAGGTCGAATCACTTTTCCAAAACCAAACCGCGTTTCCCGGAAACCAAAGCCTTGCGAGAAAACAATAACGCGAGATTCTAGGCAACACTAATAACTTACAACACCCTCAGGCTCAGCTCTCCCTCACCCTCGCCCCGGTACAGTGCGCTGACAAAAGTCGTCATGTGTGGGCCACTTTTACACCAAAGATCAGAGATTCTCAGAGCGCTAGAACTCCACCACCCGCTTAACAAGTGAATTAATTCTTAATTAAAATAGTAGCCATAGGTATTCTAATTAACTATGTTTTATTATCTAGGGATCTACCGGTACTAGTAGTGCAATATCGGATGAACTATGACAATATGAAGTTAGTGATTTTCAAAACATGTACGATCATACTGTGCAGTCCACTTCACCATGGCTACCCATACAAGTTCTTCTCGCTTAGCTCAAGTCTTTGGATAGGCTACCCCAATTGGCGAGCGTGGCCCATAGAACAAGGCAATTTGCTATTTCAACGTGAATTTCGGACCGGCCTGTTGAAAATGGTGCTGCTCGCCATAATCTCCTGATACTTCCTTTGTTGTTTAGCTAGCTTCAGGGAGTGCGCTTGTTTGTGGCTGAGGATATGCGTTGAGGATTCAGATATATGGATACGGCTCCGGGCATATGTTTAGACAGTCGGGAGAGTATTTCCTATATAGGAATGTCGCGATCGGTCAGGAAGTGGATAGGCTGTAAGGACTGCCGGAAAGGAAGGGAAAAAGAGCGGAGGTTGTGGGTGGCAATGTTTGTTTTTAATTTTGCTCGCCGGGTGTGCTCATGATGGAAAGGGAGACTCACAGGGAGCAGCGCGGTAGCTCATAAGGAGCATAGAGATATAGAGCACCGTGGAGTTGTTGAGTGAGAGCCCGTGGTTAGTGAAAATATTTTTCCCCGCACTTGAGTGGGCGATCATTTTCGTTGCGAGTTACTTGGCACTCGTTTCGTTTCACCGCCCGTCACTTGTCGTTCAATCGTATCGCCGCCGTTGAGGTTTAATACGGCCAGGCACCCCCAAACCAAGAATCGGCGTAGCTCTCATTTTAATTGAGATAAAGCGGGGGGGCTCATATCGTGATTCAAGAGACACTAGGGGGCAGGCTGGGACCTCTTATGAGGTATCCCACCTCTCTTAAACCATACCATTAAGATAACCGGGGTTTGGGATTCAGATAACTCCTTGTAGCTCTAGAATATCAAAGTTATTCGAAGCGAAGCAAGCCGATCAGAAGGGAATGAAAGAAAAAAATCATCTACTCTCTTATTAAGTTGGGGAGGGGGGTATGATAAAGCATATCTCTTTTCCACGGCTGATCCCGGCGTGGGTTCTGGAACACCTCCATCTGATGTAGGTTAAGTTATATGGTTTACGGGGAGAGTAATTCCTTAATGCATGACCCTTTGGAAAAGAATCCTAACGTCATGCAATATCACTCGGGCTGCACTCTCCAGAGACGTTCGTAGTGTCGGTTTCCATAGCGCACGGTAGCATTACATAATATTAGGGATTGATAGCTGGAATCCCATAGTTGTTAGGGTATGATAGTTAGTTTGGGGTACGACCGGTTTAGGGTCGTGACTGCCACTTGGGGGTTTTTCCCGTTGTGTGGGTTTTTCCTGTTCTGTGTGTTTGTGCGCTTTCTTCTGTATCTAGTCTGAGCTACCAGTAGAGAGCTTCCGGTATCGTACATTGAACATCCACATCGTTATCATCACATACCGGAACCACCACCTACGTGCTTTTCTCCGTGCTTCGCGCCGCTACCTACGCTACCCCAGTTATCATTGGGTTGTGAGCGAGCTGCCATCAGAGTGTCGCTTTCAGGGATGGCAGCGGCTGATGGTGCCCTTGTCAAGTAGTATCAATCGTGCTAGTATTAGAGCAATTTGGGTCTCAATAGAGAGGCAGCTGGAGGGGGGGTAACGGCAAGCGTGCCTGGAAGATGGGAAGAAGAAAAAGGTTTTCAAATTTAATACGCAATCAACCCTCGCTATTGCAGGGAGAAAATGGGCGTTTGAACTCGGTTCCGCCCGGGAGGCACCCTCCAAGCACCTCCATCCTCATATCCTACAAGTGCCTTCTCTTTACCTCATTGCCTAATCATCTCCCGACCTTGCTGGATCTGAAATTCACTTATTAAAAAACGTAATTTATTACTACCTTCAGCAACATGGGCCCCTGTGGCAAAAGCTATCATTTTCAGACGTCGAATTTTGTATCGCAAAATGTGGTTTCTAATAAGGTAATTTGTGGTAGAGCTAGATACTTATTGATATTGATAACTTAGGGTATTACGATTATTTGACTTTTTAGTGAGGGGGTTACTTGCATACAGGTTCGTAACACCTAGCTCTGATATTCGGTAAGGTGCCCGTAGAAGGAGGGAACGATTCTTTTGGGCAGGCCATGGGAGGTTAGCGGACCCGGAGGGGGAATATCCACCCATGTCATGTGTGGCTCGATATTGGGCAGTACTAGTAGTGTAGTCTGTTCATCACTCGGTCGGGGTGCGAAAGTAAATCACTATCATATTATATTAATTAAATGCTAGCTTTCACACCGATTTTCACCTACATAAAATACATCGGCCTCCTATAAGATTTTTTCTCTAAATTATGCGAAATAACACGCAGGTCTACACTCTCAGGGAAAGGAAAAATGAAAAAACAAAAGGTAGAAGAAATAGGAATAAGGAATAAACATGCAAAGAGAATTTATAACCGGTGATGTAAGCCAACACGAGGGGAATCACTAGCCACACAAACGGAGTCCAGAGCTCAAGCATTCTTCGGCCGTACGCGCCTCGCCGGTCGCTGTGGACTTCATTCCATTCGAGTAGGATTTTCACCACTTCCGCGTGTCCATTCGCAGTGGCACAAGCGAGCGGTGTTATGTTGGGGTTAACGGGCCTGTCGGGGTGGACGTCGTCCCGTTCGAGGATAATTTTCACCACTTCCGCGTGCCCATTCAAAGCGGCAGAATCGAGTGGTGTTGCGCCGCGCTTATTTGACTTGTCCGGGTGGACGCCGTCATGTTCGAGTAGTATTTTCACCACTTCTACGTGCCCGTTCAAGGCGGCGCCAAGGAGTGGTGTTAGGCCTTCGTTATTTGATTTGTCAGGGTCGACGTCGTCCCGTTCGAGGAGCATTTTCACCACTTCTGCGTGCCCATACAAAGCGGCGAAATGAAGTGGTGATAGGCCGCCGTTGTGGGGTTCGTCAGGGTGGACGTCGTCCTGTTCGAGTAGCATTTTCACCACTTCCGCGTGCCCATTCAAAGCGGCAAAATGAAGCGGTGCTAGGCCGCTGTGATCTGGTTTGTGAGGATGGACGTCGTCCCGTTCGAGTAGCATTTTCACAACTCCTATATGCCCATTCATAGCGGCAGCATGGAGTGGCATTGCGCCGGCATTATTTGGCTTGTCGGGATGGACATCAGGCCTTTCGAGTAGTATTCCCACAACTTCCGTGTGCCCATTGAAAGTGGCAGCGTGGAGTGGTATTGCACCGGCGTTGTCTGGCTTGTCGGGATGGACATCGTCCCGCTCGAGTAGCATTTTCACCACTTCCGAGTGCCCATTCGCAGCGGCGCGATGGAGTGGTGTTAAGCCGTTGGAAACTGACTGCTCGGGGTGGACATCGCGCTGTTCGAGTAGCATTTTCATTACTTCCGCGTGCCCACCAAAAGCGGCACAATGGAGTGGCGTTAGACCGTCTTTATCTGGCCTGTCGGGGAGGATATCGTCCCGTTCGAGCAGCATTTTCACTACTTCCGCGTGCCCACTAAAAGCGGCACAATGGAGGGGTGTTAGGTCGTGGTTATCTGGCTTGTTGGGGTGGATGTCGTCCAGCTCGAGTAGCATTTTCACCACCCCTACATGCCCATTCAAAGCGGCAATATGAAGAGGTGTTCGGCGGTCATGATTTGACTTGTTGATGTCTGGGTGGAGGGCGTCTTGTTCGAGTAGCATTCTTACTACTTCCGCGTGCCCATTCCAAGCGGCCCAATGAAGTGGTGTCGAGCCAGCGTTATCTAGATTGTCGGGGTGGACGTCGTTCCGTTCAAGTAGCATTTTCACCACTTCCGTGTTGCCATTATAAGTGGCACGCGAGAGGGGCGTGTAGCCCTCATTATCTGACTTGTCGGGGTCGACGTCGTCCCGTTTGAGTAGCATTCTCACCACTTCCACGTGTGCGTCCGAAGCGGCATAATGAAGCGGTGTTGCGCCGTTGTTATCAAGTTTGTCGGGGTGGGAGTCTTCGCTCTCGAGTAGGATTTTCACCACTTCCGCATGTCCATTGGAAGCGGCAGAATGGAGTGGTATTTGACCCTTGTTATTTGGCTTCTCGGGGCGGATGTCGTCTCGTTCGAGTAGCATTTTCACCACTCTCGCGTGTCCATTAAAAGCGGCGTAATGAAGTAGTATTGAACCATTGTTATTTGGCCTCTCGGGGAGGACGTCGCCCCTCTCGAGTAGCATTTTCACCACTCCCACGTGCCCACTGAAAGCGGCTCCCGACAGGGGAGTTTGGCCAACGTTATCTGGCTCATCAGGGTTGACCTCGCCCCGTTCTAGGAGCATTTTTAGAACTCCCTCGTGCCCATTCCTAGCAGCATTCCACAGTGGGGTTTGGCCGGAATTACCAGCTTTGTCGGGGACGACGTCACTCCGTTTAAGCAGGATTTCGACAACTCGCTCGTGGCCATGGCGAGCGGCCCACACAAGCGGTGTATTATCCACACAGTCCCTTTGGTTGATATCACAATCATCCACCTGTGTCAACTCAATTACAATATCAACGATCCCGAAGAGAGATGCACAATGTAGGCTACTGAACAGCTGAGACTTGTTCCGATCAATGGTGTATGAATATCCTTCCTGAGCTTCCAAGAGTATTTTAATGGATATGTGGTTACTGTAGTCGCCAAAAAGTTTTAACGCATGCTGCTTCACGCCATCTGAAACATCCCTTCTTGCATGCGCTCCCCAATACTCCGAAGAATATTCGAGAAAAGGTGTGTCCTGGAGATCAAGAGAGGGGCTTGCTGAAAGACCCTTGACCTGCTGCGAATTAAGGTAACTTAAGCAGGTCTCTGCCATGGTCGAGTGAACTGCGCCAAAATTCTCTGGATGAGCCCGGAGGTAATCTTGAAGGGTAGAATGGATTAACCGGGCAGTGGAAGCCTTCTCGTCTATGATGACAAGTCCTTGGCAGCACGCTAGGACTGTTGCTATTGTAGGGACGTTGTGGGTATTGAGGTTCGGCTCCTCTATTTCGACGGATAGGGCATGACATAATTCAACAACCTTCAGGGGCCGCTCTGCGTAGGAGATCCACATCAAAGCCTCCATTCCAAGCCCTGCTTTGGTTCCACGCTGGTCCTTTATCCGACCTAGTGTTTCACCATAAGCACCCTCCAATCCCAATCCATCCGTCATTGCGCTTAGCCTTCGTCGCCTGCGATGGATTGTGGGCTCTTCAAGAATTCTATCGATGTTGAGCGAGACCAGCAGGAATCTATATTTGTATTTGTCAGTACATAGTTGACCTAACTTCCGGAGTCTGTCTGCTGCTACCTACATTTCCGAAATATCTTTAGGAATTTTCCCTATAATGTCTGCCTGCAGATCATTGTCCATCGCATCTGAGATTGTGTCTGCGGCCAGCCTGCTATGAATATACCTAATAATATCATCCCGCCTCGGACTTACTACCATATTCACCACCCTTTCAGCAAGACGCCTGCCCAGTTCAAGCCGAATGTGGGGTCTTCCAGTCACGAATATTCGAGTACTTGGGGACTGCTGGAGAATTTGGTTCAGAGAATCGAGAACCTTGACGAGGTGTTCTGTCGCGCATTCATCGAGGGCGTCGATACATATAATGGCGCGCTTTTTGGTAGAGGCAGCCTGGATCATCTTTAGGATAGTGGAAATTTGGGGTCCCTGCCCACCGATGGCATTCTTTCGGTCTTTGTACCCTTGCCATATCTCCTCAGGTATCTCCTCCAAGCCAAAAACCAATTGTCTCAGCAGGCAGCCCAACACACTGGCGGGGGACTGCTCCTTTCTAGCGGCGAAGTCGAAGTAAAAACATGCTATCGTGGCATTTCGTTCTCCAGCCTGCTCACACAAATAGTCTATCACCAAGGAGCTAACATCGCGGTTTGTCAGCACTTGCCCCTTTTCTACTCATCGAGTGGCTACCTAATAAATGTTTTTCCGACCCCCGGACCGCCATAGCAAAACAACACCGCCTTCTCCGATCCGTCACCCTCAGTCCCCGTGTACCAGCTCTTAAACTCTTCGCTATCTAGAACCCATTTCCCCACATTCTCTACTCTCCGGTCTCGAATGTCCTGATGGCGCAACTTCGAATCTAGCGGGGAGAGCCAGGCCAGGATATTGGGTCGCTCTTCGACAACAGTGGAGTTGGTGTAATTCGTGTTGGTATAGGTCGGGTTGATGTAGTTCGGGTTGATCAAGGTCGAGTTGATGTAAGTATGGTTGAAAGAGTTGACATTATTATGACTAAATGATTGGGACATTTTTCGTTCTTTGTTGCTGAGGATTGTATAAGTAGATCAAAGGCGGGGCGGTCGGCTAACTGTGGAATTCCCTGAGGGCTGAAGAAAAGAGGGGTTTTTGTGGAGCCTAGTCGATACTTGTACCTCAAGACCCTCCAATCAAGCTCACCTAATTTGTGACTACAAAACTACGCTTTTACCTTCTGGATTGGAGATGGGAGTACCTCACTCGCGACCGTGACCTTACGGTATCCTGTTATGCTCCATACAAACTTTGCGCTTCAGTGAAACACTACCCAACAGCGCCTGTTGTGTGATTGCTAGCTGGGCCTGCATGAATGCATGCAAGGACATCAAGCCTCATGAATAAACCGATCAATAAGCACATATATCCTGGTACTCGAGCACAGCCGTACCCCCGCGCAAAAAGAGTATTGTTGCACTACTTCCTCATTAGAGACCTTCAGGACTCCCGATTCGGATGCTTAAAGGAAAATTTTAGGTTTGCACGGGCCTTGGACTATGCTATAAATGGTTAACTAGAGAAGTGTGGCTGCGGGTGAATCAGGGGGTAAGTCTTGAGAAAAAGTAAAGGATGAAAAGGATAGAAACATCATGTAAACTACATTGCTATTTTTCCATCGCTGTAAACATGGAAACAGTAGAGCAGCTTCTACAAACAATCGATGAGGAAACACGAGAAGATCTCAAATCGTGTAGCCCAGAAGTCATTTTTATTTATCTTATTGAATGTTATGACTGGGAGTTACCAGCCTCACTTGCGCACCAGCAGCACTCGCTAAGCACACTCAATAACCACGATATCGTTCACCTTACTAGATTCACCCTTTCGGATCTCAAGCGTGTTACCAAACAACTCGCTATTCCTACCGTTTTCTCAACACCCTCAGGCTGTTGACTAGCTGGTGAGGAAGCCTTTTTTCTGCTACTCTGTCGGTTAGCATGGCCTACCCGACTACAAACACTCGCAATTTTTTTTCAGTACTGTCCTAGTATGATCTCGGAAGCAACCAATTGGATACTTGCACATATCCATAAAAGTTGGGACTTTTTACTGGATGATTTCAACTCTCGGCCTGCGTCAGAACACCTCTCTCCGCTAAGACTTGAGCTCTTTGCTTCCCAGATTTATGCCAAGGGCGCACCTCTTCCGGTATGCTGGGGCTTTATAGACTGCACAATACGGGAAATCTGCCGTCCTACCAGATGGCAGAGGGAGTGCTATAATGGGTATAAGCATATGCATGCAGTTAAATACTCAACAGTAAAGGCCCCAGATGGTATTATTTATCATCTTTGGGGGCCCTTTGATGGACGGAGGAATGATAATGCTTTATTATCAGATAGTGAACTACTGATAAGATGTAAACAATTTGCCCCTTCATTTTACTTGTTTGGGGATCCAGCCTATCCTGTATCTAGTGTTTTGCTTTCACCATTTGATAGTAGTAAGTTGACTAAGGAGGAGAAAGAATTCAACCAAAAAATGTCATCTTGCCGAGAGGTTGTTGAGTGGGGCTTTGCTGATATTATACGGCTTTGGAGTGCACTAGACTTTTCTTACACTCAACGCATTTATTCTGTACCGCTAGGTATTCAGTATCGTGTTGCTACTATTTTTACTAATATTCACACATGCTTATATGGTTCTGAAACTTCCTTTTATTTTAATTGTTGTCCTCCTTCTATTGAAAATTACTTGAAGAAATAGTTATATATTTGTTAATAATTAGAGAAATATAACTAAGTATAAAAATGTAAAAAATAGGTCTAAATGTAAAAGAGAAAAAAAATAATAATAATAAAAATAAAAATAAAGAAAGTACTAATTAAAATAGAAATACAAATACAAATATACAAATACAAATAAAAATAATTTAATGTTCCCTTTGCCGAAAGATTTATGTTCTAGTTCTAATATCCTCCATTACCATACACAATTTTTCTAATGTACAATTAATATTTGTTAACTCATTTTTTATTTGTACAATTTCCTCCTTTAATTCTTCTTTTTCTTGTTGCTGTTTGGCTTCCTGAGATTTCGATAATTCAAGGAACATAGAGGAAAGTTTTGCTGCCGGTAGAGTAGGTCGGACATGAGACTCGGAGGAAGTAGATGCGGTAACTTGACGGTGGACTTGATGGACTGGGGACACTTGAGGCATCCATTGGAGTGGGGTGGTAGTAAACTCTTTTGCCGGGGGTAATTCAACTTCCGTAGACTGACTATTTGTTGAATTTTGTACAATACCTCCGCCGGGGGAGCTGAAAATATGCGCTGGAGGTTGGGAATTTTTTCTTCTTTTGCGCTGTGGATCTGCTACTAAGGATGCATTTTGTGTACTATTCAAACTTAGTTGCTCAGTACGAATCGTTCCTTGCATCGCAGAAAATCATATCGCTAAACCCCGTTCCCGTTCCTCATCCTCCCTCTTTCTTTTTGCCTGTGTTTTCTCCTCCTTATCCTTCTTAGCATCCTCTCTTAGCCCCACTACCTTTTCTAATAGTGCTGCTAATCCTATTAAATCCCCCTCCTTTAAACGA
>Ga0307509_10000465_pt1 | contig 68504 bp, 52 predicted proteins | sample 10_EM_MG_FD_202245 | JGI IMG/M metagenome (GOLD analysis project Ga0307509, IMG submission 202245) | Populus trichocarpa ectomycorrhiza microbial communities from riparian zone in the Pacific Northwest, United States - 10_EM | ecosystem: Host-associated > Plants > Roots > Unclassified | place...
AAGCTGGCCCCTTTGTTGGTTCGATCATGGAGACCATTCTGCGTATGCAAATGGTAAGCAAGACTCCATGCCGACGAAGATGGATCGTAACCAATGGACTGATGTGTGGGAGCACCGTCAGGTAATTCCATGGTGTTGCGATTCGGAAGTCGAAGTGAGATAACGGAATTGTCAGGGTCAAATAGTGTTCGCACTTTTAAGAAAAAAGCTGGAGTTGTCAGTAGGTACTTAGTTAGTATGAGAACTAGATGTAGCCCGTGACCACCCAGACGCGGCATATAAATATCGAGGTGCCTCCCGAGCTATTTGAACATCATCAAGCAACGGAGAAGAGAACTTATCAATATAAGTTTTTACGCTAGAAAAATCTTTATCGCCTTACATACCTCTATTCTTGAATCATTGAGCCTTCCTAGACAATCTCCGTCTACGATTAAGATTATCGGCCTGAGTTATCTCGCAAGACTTTGAGATAGGCTCCCGCCTAACAACTGGATAGAGAATCTTCAGGTCTGTTGATAGTAGCAGGATTTTCTGCCGTCCCGGTAGAGGGGTTTTCAGACAAGCTAACAGGAGGATTATCCGGTCTGCTAGGTGTGGTATTATCTGACATGCTGGGTAGGGGGGGATCGTGCTCGCTAGGTGCGGGGTTATCAGCCTTCCTGGGCAGGGGATTATCGGGTGCGCTAGGTCGGAGAGTCTTGGGCATGGCTTTTGGTAATGTGAGGCTTTTAGGAAAAAAAGGCTGAGTATGAGATAGGATTAATGATATAAAGATAGAGGTATTTGATAGAACTTGCTAACTCATAGGCTTCAAAGGCGAGTCTTTATTCTTCACTTCGCTACTTCTAGGTTTACTAGTACTAGTACTCGAGTGCTTGAGTACTCATGAAAAACCGGAAAACTACCTCAGTGGATCTTTAACTATTTTGTATAGGAATGACGGAATAATTTCGATACTCGTATTCATTCCTGTACTTCAGAAGGGTTCTGGTACTTGAGAATGGTCACGATACTGATGATACATGTGAATCTCATCCAAAATCAGAAAATATAACTAAGAGAAACCTCATCTACCCTACTCTCTGGTCATATGTACATGTCGCTTACTTTACTTCTCATCATAGGTTTTATATTTGCTTCTTTTTCCTACAGGTTTATCCCAAACTAATCCCGGTAACTATTTTCCAAGTTTTTACGAGTCTTGGTTGCTACACTTCCAGTGCAGGGATCCCCCCCTTTCCGGTTTTTGATGAACCCCCCGAGTACAGTACTCGAGTACAGTTCCCGGGGTTTTTTCTTTGTTTCAGTACCCCTGGTTGCCGCCCGTCATTCCTTGCGATTCTGCCATTACCAAACATCCTTACCTAAGACAACCATCCTTGCGGCAGAAGCCGTGGCATGCAACCATTTTTCCAGTTTCAAAAAGACACGTGATGGCAATGGAGCCAACCTGAGAAAGAGAGTTTTCTTCAGCTCACCGCGAGTTTGGAAGTCCCTAGATCCTGCTCGGTATGCTCACGTTATTGTTTCACTATTTGGATAGTTTTTGGGAATGTGCATAGGCTTTGAGTCTGCGCTTTCTATCGATACATTTACGGGAAAGGAAGCGAGTATTAAACTTAAATGGGGCGATACGATTGCACGACGAGTCACGAGAGGTGAAACGAAACGAATGCCAAGCAACTCACAACGAAAACCATCGCACACCCAAGTGGGGGGAAGGATCTTTTCACTAACAACCATAACAAGCTTACGCTCTCCACAATGCTCAGGTGCTAACCACTCAACTGACTAAGGGCGATCACAGGAGTATATATCATCCACAAAGACATCCTATCCATCCATGAGGCACCACACTACTTCAGGTGAGTCTCCCCTTGCTCCATAAGCACGCCCCAGCCAAGAAAAGGAAAACAAACACAACTGCTCATAACATCCGCACATGTTCTCTCCGGGTGTAAAATCCTTTTACATCCCTTTCGCTTTCCTTCCGGCTTCCCTTACAGCCGTTCCGCTTCCCGTCCGACGGCTGCATTCCTGCATAGGAAGTGCTTTCCCGAACGTCCAAACAAATGCCCGAAGCCGAATCATATACCCGAAGCCAAAAGTAATCTTCGAAGACAAAATCCATGCCTGGATCCTCAGCGCATATCCGAAGTCAAACCTATGCCCGAAGCCGGAGCCATATGCCCAGACCCCCAGCGCATATCCGAAGCCAGACAAATAAACGCGCTCCCGGAAGCTATCCGAACAACAAAGGAAGTATCAAGAGAGTATGGCGAGCAGCATCATTTCCAACAACGAGCCGGGGGTGATAGTAAAATAATTGGATGCCCGGGGGCTAAGAACAGTGTGACTCTTTATCTTTCTTTTTTTAGCGAGGGAGTGCGTAAAGGGGAAAGGGGTGCACACACCGGGGGGAGAATGGATATGTGTGCTGATCTATGGAAGGATAGGAGAACCACTTCGTTGTGATTTATATACACTTTTATCCTCAAGGTTAGTTAGCTGAGAAAGAGAGAAATGAATGAGAACAAGCGAACTTTCCCATTCACCCTGGAGCCGTGTGCTTGTAATCAGATTTTTGCTGTGAACTGTTGCTATTTGGCCTTCGCCATTAATTCTTTTCATACACTAGTTTCTAGGAGAGGTTTTCTCTTTGTGGCAACTAACCTATCGTAATTCCAGGCACGGAGTACCTGGAACAGTAAATACATGATAGAGGCCTATTAGTCCCCTGACAAGAACTGAAGTCAGCATAGCTTGGAACCAGAATCATGAAATTTCGCGGTAATGCGTGCACAAGCGGGCATAGCTCTCAGCTCCCTGTTTCCGATCTATATTTATGAGCCCCACCAATACCATAACCAGAACATTTATTTCAGGAAATAATACCGGTTGCTTTGACCTGGTTTACTCGATTCTATTCGTAAGTGTAAGGACGAGCGTGTTACCGTTCTGCGATAATGAGGGGCAGGGCAAGTCGAAAGATGAGCACGGGAGATAAGAACCCTAACCCAGCAAATTATCGTTTCCTCCCCAAGGAAAGTTGTTATCATGGCATAAAAACTCGGAATGAGGTTAAGACGGCGCCGGCGGTGTCTCCCTCTAGATTGTGAGGGATAAATATAGTGAAAATATCCCCTTATAGCCTTCGGTTCACATATATCAATAGCAGTTTACTTTCAACACCACACTCTTGCCCTTAGTGAAGCATGTCGGTACAGCTGGTGGAAACAGGCATCGCCCACACGGGGGGACAGTGGAAGGGCTGAAAAACCACCGAGACGGGAGGCCGAACACTACTCAAGCCGAGAAGTCTAGACACCTTATTCTGCAGCAATTGCGGTATTTGTCAGGAAGCTTTTCAGGTTTCGGGAATCACAGGAGTCTTTAGAAATAAAAAACGAATAGCCTTAGCGGTATGATATATACCAGAAACTGTACCCGGATGGGTATAGCCAGTTTTTGTGATAACAACACCTCATGACATTGACGCCTCCGCCTAAAGTCCCAATGTCATTTCACTGTAAACCAAAAATAAATAAATAAATATGTAATCCCACAAATGCTCCTCACTTTCCCCAAAGGGCACTGATATAGTTTGGGTTCACAATATTATCGGTATCATACACAATTGGCTACCGACCATTCCCTACACCTCACAAGTGTCGAATCACATCCGGAACCACCAGACCGCCACAACAACCCCTTAGCACTCCCGCAGAGGTTAACCACCCACCGACAAGCCGCCAGAGATGCTCTATCCCTGCCGGGCAAAGCCCCCCAGCAGGAGCGAGGAAAGGACAAATCGGGAACATGAGGATTTTGGGAACCACCCGCGCAAGCACCTTTGATAGGAATTATGAACAACAAAAAAGGAAAACAACTAGAAACTCATGGATCAAAACGGTCCGGCCCGCTGGCCGAGCACGCCGTCACGCTTTCATATTCTAGAGCCACCCCCGGGAGTATCTCGTTTTCCTATCTAGTGTACCAGAGCGTAAGAAGGGTGAGTACCTCATGTTACTCTTCACAAGAGATTGAAATCCATTCCCACACGCAAACCACAACTCAAATCCATAATTATTATACCATTGATTATTTCGCATTTTAACCTAAATTAACTATGGGAAACCATATTCCCGAGCGCTTGTAAATTCTTTGGCACTTAGGACTGATAATTAACACTTCAATTCCAATCCAACTCTGTCATGAATATAAAAACCCATAATTATTATAATAAACTATAGTGAGGTGAGATGGGGTAGGGGGGAGCAGGGCTCCGAATAGTTGGGGGAAGACCGAACCGAACCAGCTAGTCCGGTGAAAATCCAGCCTAGACGAATGGTGGAGATTAGGCCGACTGAAGAGTCACGATTTTTTGAACCGACTGGACCGGACTGGGCCGGACTGGTACATCCAAGATAGATGACTCCATCGCTTCTTAGCTGTCTACCTTCTAAAAACATCCATCAGAACAGCTTCATAGCTTCTATTCAATACAAAGTGTTTGTTTTGAATTTTTATTCATGTAATGAAATAAAAGGAAAGCACATATAGAGTAAAAAGAAATATACGGAGGTAACTGTCAAGGGGTGAGGGTGATTGCATTCAAGTTCTGCGATGCTGGCGTTGCTGGCCTGGGGGAACCGGAGCCGGGAACTCAAAGTGGTAACCCACATATAAATCGTCGAGCTTCAATTCGCCAGCGCTAGTATTCTATCCATTCTAATACCTTTAACTGATCATCAGGATCGTGTTTTACAAATTTATTACATTGACATCGGACGGGTGGGAAGGAAGCAGATAGAATTGTTTGACTATTATAATGCACATTTTGTCTTCTAAGCCCCCTGTTTGACCCACGGTTGAGTCTTGTTCATTCAAATTTTCTTTATCGCAACTCATTATTAATCTTTTTATACAGACTAGTCTAGCACTGGTCCTAGCCAGGTCGGGCCACTTAATTTAGTCAGGTCCAGTCAATCAACCGGACTGGCCAAGTAGTCCTGCATCTAAGACTTGATCGGTCTGACTATCCGGAACCCTGGGCCAGGGAGCTAATACAACCACATAAAATTACTTGAATTCGGAATTGGGTTGGATGGGTGGGATGGTGCGATGATGAGAGGGTTGGGTTGGGAGCTCTAGAGTACCCATAGTCTAGCATGATATCACTAATACATACGAAATCAATCATGGACAGACTTGAAATGACTTAGCCCAGTGGGGGTGGCGAGCAAATATAAATCTAAAGGATGTATGGATTGAGAGAAGTGGGTATGCAAAAGCAGAACCGGTAATGAACTACGGATGTACGCCGGGTTTGTTAAACAGGACGCAAATAGTAGAATAAGCAGTATTGAGGGGAGCGTTCAAGTTGAGGGGAGTGTGATTTAGGGGCTAATTAGATAAAGAGAAATTCTATGCGAGTGATCCAAGGTGAGGAGTTTGATGTCTACGATAGTTTATCTGTCCACGTGAGGAGAGCTGCCTATAGTGAGGTTAGGATTGTGCTACGTCAAAAAAATTTTGCATTACCGGGAGGGGTACATATGTGAAGTGGGGCTTACCATTGGGTGTTAAAATCTGCGGATCTTTTTGGAAGGGGGCTCTGATTGCTTAGATTGCTCGGGAGAGCCAGAGTCTGTGTGCTCTAGGCTGGCTGCATGTCCGCGAGTGAATTCGGCCCTGTCCCTTACGAGCTTTGCAATCCGGGCATACGGATTCTCTGCAGGATAGGAGGCAACCTCCTGGCAGAAGCTGTCAGCTGTGCTGAGATCGAGGTCCTTCCGTTCTATCAGTATCCTCACAACCTCCTCATGACCTTCCTCTGCAGCCAAGGCGAGCGGTGTTTGGCCACCTTTATCAGCTATGTTTGGGTTGACGTCCGCCCGTCCCAGTAGTATCCTCACAACTCCTTCAAGCCCATTCTGGGCAGCGAAGGAGAGCGGTGTTCGGCCATATATGGCGTCAATTATGTCCGCTTTGGTTTCGTTCTGTTCGAGCAGTATCCTCATGACTCCCGCATGCCCATTCAACGCAGCAAGGGAGAGCGGTGTTCGGCCCCACAGGTCCGCTGTGTTGAGATTGGCATTGCCTTTTTCTACCAGGGCTCTCACGACTCCATCATGCCCGTTCTCAGCTGCTACACAGAGCGGCGTTCGACCACGATCGTCAGCGATGCCGGTATTAACATCGTTCCGCTCGAGTAGTAGCCTCACAACCATCTCGTGCCCGTTCTCGGCAGCTCGGAATAGAGGTGTTCGAGTGGACATGGTGTTGAATTTATCGGGATTGGCGTCGCTTTACCCCAAAAGCTCCTTAGAATCTCCGAATGCAGCCTCTCAGCAACCCAAGGGGTTACTATGGTACCCTAGAAGTCAGCCTACACATCCCATTCCCATCTCCAATAAAGCAACAGCTATCCCCATCCATGCAGACCACAAAAGGAACAATTCAGGGTGTGGGAGTGAGGCAGCTGCCAAGTGAACTTGACTTACCGGCAGGTACCAACAGGAAAGGTATGTGATCGAAGCTTTCGTGAGCGATGAGATGATATATCCGAAACCAACTTTCTGTCTAACATCCACAATAAGGAAGTATTAGCAAAAGTTGCAAGGCTCACACTGTATAAAGGACAGGAAAGAATGAAGGAAAAGCGATCGATTGACCTCGTGGCTGTGTTCGTTGTCCTATTTCGTGCCAGGAAGGAACTCGTTGTTGTTTGCGTTGTTCGCGTCTTCGGGGGAGACAGTTGATGGAAAAGCACCCTTTTATATGATAGCTGGAATCACATAGATGTTAGGGTATGATAGTTAGTTTGGGGTGCGACCGGTTTAGGGTCGTGACCGCCGTATGTGAGTTTTTCCCGTTGTGTGGGTTTTCCCGTTTTGTGTGTTTGTGCGCCCTCTTCTGTATTTAGTCTGAGCTACCAGTAGAGAGATTCCTGTATCGTACATCGATCCACATCGTTATCGTCACATACCACAACCACCACCGTCCTGATTTTCTCCTGTGATACCCATTATAGAGTATCATATAATGAAAGATGTTGAACTGTGCTTCGCGCCCTACACTACCCCAGTCATCATTGGGTTGTGAGGGAGCTGCCATCAGAGTGTCGCTATCATTATAGTGTTTTGGAAAGGTTTCCCCCACAAACACTCTCGACGGCAGTCACCTAATCTTGCTATGGTTCCGGCCGTCTATACTGTTAACTAAATATTTTGCAACGGGGGACGGCTTGGCATTCAGCCACAAATTAAGAAAGTGGACCTAAGTTCAATTCTCCAAGTGTTGATAGTTATTTTTCATATGTTCAAGCCACAGTATATCTATAATGATATGAGAAAAGAATAGCCTTTTAATTAATAGTAAAATACATCAAGTGCCTGATCCACAACTATGAAGAGTAGATTCTAAGGGGTATTTAATAAAGGTTTTCTAAGTTTGTATTTTAGTGTTATACTATAGGTAGAGGCAAAAAAAACAAAAAATGCAAAAGTTTGTTTCTTTTGAGATTTATGAGGTTGTGAATGAATTGATATATATTTTCTACAGGCTCAAGTTCATCTCATACATATATAATTCAAGATTATTTTTAAAGATTATTGTGGCTTGAAAATAACTCAAAAAACAATGAACTTGACAGGAGTTGAACCGATATACATAATCTTAATGCCAAGGTGTCCCCCATTGCAAAATATTTAGTTAACAGTATAGACGGCCGGAACCATATATGAATTGCTGACAAGGACTGTAACGTACAAATAATGGTATCATATGATATAAACAAAAACATAAAGACGTCACTCGAAGACTCATGAGGGGCAGCTCTATAAAGCCCTATAAAGATTCTTCCGGCATCTCTCTAATCAAGCGGCAGCCCTCATGGTATTTCAGGCAATACTATGGAGTTTGAAATATCCGTTTGCGCTGGAATTTCTTCGAGAGTTTGTTTTTTTAACTATAGTGTGTAGAATGAATTTCCCCACAGCCCAATTCCATAACCCACTTTGACGAATTTAGCTGCCCGACTTATATCTCCCCAACCGGGAGCTACTCTAAGAGCCTGTTTGGCTGCAACGGTTCGGCTCCGTTCTCCCACACAAATGACCCTTTTCCTTCCGTTTCAACAAGGAGAGAAGGTGATTTTCACAGCAGAAATGGCCCAACGGAACGGAACCTTTGCAGCCAAACAGGCTCTAAACCCCCGCTGTATCTCCATTCGTGATAAGGTTTCCACTTAAGCATCTCCTAGGCCTTGAGCTATTGTCACCGAGTCTAGCTTTCTCTTCTCCAATGGAGAGTACCGCTAGTCATGCCGTGGATTACGCTGTGATGCCCCCCCTCGGAATTGATTTAGTCTAAAGAAAGCACCAAAGAAGGAAGGAGGAAAAGTGCGGTCAGTCGTCTGGAAGTTCCTCCATAAAGGAATCTTGGCCGATATATGGCTACCAAATTTGTCAAGGAGCCGAAGCACAAGTCGAATTTAGCTCAATTGTATCCGAGTAAACACCTGCAGCGTCGAGGCGTTTTTAGAAAGACTGCTATTGCATACCTCCTGGATCAAAGCGAGATGGCCAAATTTTCGTGATAAGCAACAGGAGTCTGTTTTTTTAAAAAGGCTTCGACATTGCGAGTACTGATACCTCCCTGCTCATTACCCCCGTTCAGGTTCATCGTGCCCCCCCCCCCCAAGCTGAAGCTGTAAAATATCATGCGGGATAACCGGTGTGCCCTGGACGGTTGATAGGGCAGTTTAGCAGGGCTGGTTGCCTATTTGGGAGGCTGGCAGGCGCCCGCAAGAGCGAGGCTTGGCGGAGAGCCCATTCGCATAAAGGCTTTTCCTCTTAGATCCTTTAGTTAGCATCGTACAACCACACCACTCTTTGCTCGTGGATATGTACTGCTGTAGGATAGAGGACCCGGATGGGTATGCTTCCTGGCCATTAGTGCCGAAAGTTTGAATTTATTTGCTCTGGTCAATTCGATCACCACTTCGTCTCAATTGAGCTTAGCTTTGTCTGTGATTCGCTTTCATCTTATCGACAACATTACACAGTAGTTACTCTGGGTCAAGTTTAGTCCTTCTACTGCACGGTATATTGAGTCGGTCACAAACATCCTTTCGCCGATAGTTGTGTGCGTGGTCAACACACCATCCGGCTAAGGGAAGGTCAAGCGAAACTCCCACACCGGGTCGGCCAGCCGTGTAGATCTTACGAAGTAGCCAGAAATCTTGGCACTGGAGGCTTTGGCAATGCCAAGATCTCGCGATGCTGCGGGAATGCAAAAAGGCTATTGGTCGCGAATAGCTTAGTCTTTAATAGTGGAACGACAAAGACTGGACGCCGAACGGGCGGATTTAGCGGGCAAAAAATTGAGTTCGTGAGCGCAGTGTATCATAGCAAAAAATAACGCTTGTTGCCGACCCTCATTCTCTGCAAGACGGGTATGGCTCTTCCCAACACCACATAACGATCATTACAGTACGATGTCACCTCGCTTTACTAGAGAAAAAGCTATGTATCATATTCAAGTCAATAAATAGGGAGAGTATTTTACCAGAGCGGAAACGACTAAAATTGCTATAGTCTTTAGAGGAAACAGCTGCCTTCCAAAGGCGAAAAAAGTAAAGGAATTTTATTATTTTATTATTATTTTTATTATTATTTTTTATTTTTTATTTTTATTATTATTTTTTATTTTTATTTCTTTGCCAACCCCCCTCCCGTCTGCTTCTGCTACCCGCCGATCGCCAACCTTTAAGGTCTAGAGTCGGATTCTACCACCTCGTAACAGGATTGTTAAACCCCAGAGCCCTATTGATGAAGGCCAAGTTCTCCAATCTCCCAGTCCCCATAGGGCAGGATTTGAGAAATTCTCAGTTTTCCTGCCCTACATGACGGATCGTTCAATAATAACTGATTATCAGCATGGATTGAACTCCTGGGCTCCCGCTAATTGCGACAGGAGTATTAACCACTGCGCCAGCTGGGTATTTCATGAAATATAAACCGGGGAACTAATACTTATCCTACTGGAAGCCCGATTTCGGGATTTCTTTCTAACTGGCGGGTAGTGTGTCTCTGAGTTTCTGGCAGAATTCAACCGAGGTGTTTCTTACTCCTTAAGTGTTTAAAGAGAGATTCTCCATGGTTTAAAACAAAATTGGTGCTTTGTGCGCTTGTAACTGTTGTACAATTACGATATGAAACTATAAAGTCCAATACTAGCCGAGTATTCATGTAGCTTTCATCCAGATGGTCTACTTTTCGTCATCTTCTTTCACTTGCCAGCCAAGAGTTTCCCGGACCAAAGCTTGGGAGGTCTCGGCTGTGCACTCTTCCTGTTCGCGTCTTTCGGCTTTTTAGATCTAGTCTTCCTGTGAGCGCATCGGTTCTACTTAGGCAAGTGCTCGGAGGGCTCGTTTGACATTGAGGTTATTTGCGCTGTTTTCAGAGTCTTGCCGTAGCGATCCATGTTTCCGCACCCTTTATCATTTGCGAAACGCCTTTCACAGGCGCCAACCAAGACGGACCACGTCAAGACGGACCTCACTTTCGGTAACCACATTTCTTGCATAGAGTCCCCAATAGCTGGAGGCGTATTGGAGGAAGCGTGTCTCCGAGCTTGCCGGATTTCTATCGAGAGTATACGGAATCTTATTGATGGAATAAAAGTTGAGATATTTCAAGCAAACCTCCGCCGTGGCCGCCTGGGGTTGCTTAAAATATTCGAAATGGCTGTTGAAATATTCATGAAGGGTAAAGTGGACTAGTCGGACAATTGAGCTCCCGTCCATGGTGACAAGTCTCAAGCAGGAGGCCAGCAATGTTTTTTCCGAAGGGATGTTATCCCTCTCCATATCGCTAGAACCCATCTCCACGCCAGGGCCTCGCACAGCTCCATAATGTGCATTGGACATTTGGACTGAGAAATCCGCATCAATGTAGCCGTGCCGAGTGTTGATTTACCTTCACTCTTACCCTTTATTCTATCCAATGTCGCATCGCAGGCGCCATCCAAACCCAGTCCACTTATCATTAACTTCAGCTTTTCCCGCCTCTTGTAGATTGTCGCTTCCCCTAATATCGTGGGCATGCTCAAGGAACTAAGTAGAAATCTAGGCACCATTTTCAGTAATTACGCTGCGCTTTTGACATAAAATTAGGCATCACGTATGAGTGGGGGATCTTTTCTGGAATGCGTTTCAGAATATCGGCCTTGAGAACAGGTTCATCGCTCCGGAGTCAGAGTCATGCTTCAACTCCATCTTGAGATATTCCCTTATAGCGTCTCTGTTTGGGCTGAAAGGGATAACCTGCACACCTCTTGGAAGAAATGTCTCCGCCGCATCCCGAATATGAGGCTTCCAGGTGATGAATAACTGGACACCTGGTGAAGCCTGAGAAACAGTATGCGATGAGGTGAGAAGATGGGACAGATGTTTAACTTTATCCGGACGTTCAACGAGGGCGTCGGTACAAATGAAGCCCTGCTTCACAGGAGGCAGAGCAGCCAGTAAGGCTTAACCGACTCCATGCCTTGGAGTCCTCAACCCCCAACCTCACTCTCTGCTCGTTCTCTGTTTCCTCAATATCTGTAGGAACCATTCGTAGCGCATTTACGATCCGCCTGGCGAAGGCACCTATAATTGTGGCAGCAGTTTGTCTCTCTTGGTCCTAGGAATCGCAATATAGGCAGGCGGCGGCGACGTTCTCTCCTCGAAAATGATTGATCAACCTATCAATCACCAGAGAGCTTGTGTTTTATCCTGTCAGCAATAACATTCGTTGCCAAGTTATTATTCCTTTTACCTAAGAAAGGCCTTCCTAACCCCGGGATTACTGGAGCAAAACAGTGCAGCTTTGCCACATTCACCTTCCCCCTCACGCCATCTGAGAAACTCATCGGCCTATAAAAACAATTCCCCTCAGCTATCCTGTCTTCGCGCTCTCACATCCTTACGGCGTACATGAGGTTGTAGGGGCGATAGTCAATACAAGAGTTTGGTCCTTTGATTTACGTTTGTTATATTGGTAGTGGTGTTGTAACAATTTATTGGGCTGAAACTGTTGCCATGACCTCTGCCGGTAGCATGCGGTTCTGGATGTGTTGAAGGGTCCATATTGTCTTGAGGCGAAGGTGTGGTTAAGATGGAGAAAGCGGTGGGATATCCTGGGTGGCTAAAACGATACAATTCTTCGAAGTTGAAGCTCAGAAAAAGCGGAGTAGTAGTAGGTTCACTTGGGCTGTGCTGGTGCCAAAAATCATGAGTCTTGTCAGGGGTTTCCACCGAGGACGGCCATATTCACAACTTTATCCGCTGATCTGGGGAAGCAATTTTGGCCGAATCTTCGTCAATATGTACAACAACCAGCAGACTTTACTTTCCAGCCCTGTAGAACTCTGTATTTAGAGTGGTTGAAGAATTGAGAAGAGAGTCATGGTTGATAAACCAGTCTCGGTGTAATTTCCGACCGGTATGTAAACCCATCATATGCGAAATGGCAAGACTTGGCGCGGTTTTTGACTTTCACCTTACAATGCTGCATGGCAGGCTAGGCAAAAATTCTTTAACTGCTTGTAGAGGTATTTGAAATTTTTCCGGCTTCGGAATAGGTTGAATGGAAGGCATGAAGTAGCACAGTTTAGGTTGTTAGTATCGCGGTACCCTGAGGTTCGTTTCCTCATTAAATTCGGATCCGGGGCTTCAGAGGTCGGGTATCGTACTGTAGAGTACCACCGTGCCAGCGACAATAGGGCTCGGCAATCGATTGTTCCTAAGGTTATGCAATTTACGTAAATTATCATAGTTTACCGTAATTTACAGAATATAATTTACAATTTACATACGTAATTTACAAGCCTAGGGTTTGAAATTAACCTAAACCCTAACTGGTAAATCAAATAAATAGTTTTGGGATTAGGAAATGTGAGTTTCTTGCTGCCAGCAGTAAGGGAGTGTTTTGTAAGACTAATATAAGAGTAAGAGGTATAAATTCACGATAGGAAAACTACTGGATAACGAGAGTTCACAAAAGTCAGGAAGCAGAGGAGAAACCAAAAATATATCGACTACTCCTTACCGTAAATCCAATAATAGTTTACGTAAATAATTATATTTTACCGTAAATTTACCGTAATTTACCGTAATTTACAAACCTGTAATTTACAAAAGCCTAACCTTAATTGTTCCCCATCACCTACGCATACCCCTCTCTTTTTACAATGTAGACTATCACTTGACCTATGCCGGCCGGCACAGGTGATAACAGACCGGAGTAGCCCAAAAAAAAAATTGAATTTGAGAGGAAATGAATTTGATGATATGAATGTCTTTTTTCTCGGGTAAGAAAATAGGCGGTGTTTGTCTTCCATAGGAGCTTGATAGGTCATGTTCGTTGCAGGGGTGCTTTGTTGCTAATGCTTGGCGGACAAGGATCTTTCGCTTCTCTCTATGATACCGTAAAAACTAAAATAAACGAAAAATGTGCTCGGTGATAGTAGGCGCGCAAGGCTGGAGGGCCGGTAGTCTGCCGCACGGTATTCTCAACAAAATTCGTCGGCACCCCCCCAACTCCGATGAGAGGCATTTTCACTTCACAAGATCTCAGCCTTATAATTTGCTGAATAAATGATCACATGATTTACTTAGCACTCAGCAAAAAAAAAAAAAGAACAATCTTCTATGTTTCCCATACAAGAGGAACATTGGAAAAAATATCCAATCTAGACTCCGGACTCTCAGCTCTCATAGTGGAGTGGAAAAATTATTCCGGAAAGCCTATGGATTGCCTACCGTATTATCTTGAATAAGAGAGAATTGTCTCAGGACGTCTGAGTTTCCTCTCTAAGTAACTCGTCCTTTTATTTTGCTGGTGTTCTCTCCCGTCCCCACAAAAATACGGCCTGAGACAATTCTCTCTTATTCAAGATAATACGGTATACTAAGGCATTCGTTTAACCAATTCCATATCGCTTTCGGAAGAGTTGTGTGTGCTGAAAATCAGCCATTGTTGGTGTATGGGGGTATAGCGCCAAAGTTTTGTATGTTCCACAAGTTAGGTTTGAGGCCCGCACTCCCTGTGGAACATGCAAAACTTAGGAGCTGTGGAGAAAGATACCGGTACCTCTGCAAGCAGGGGGGTGCGACCAATTTTGCCGCCAAGATCGCACGTATGATCAGGCAAACTTATCACCACCCGCTTTCACTGAGCTTCAACCCCTAGACCTCCTATCGCTTTCGCAACCCTACCAACCCCTTCACCGCAAAGAAATATGGACCCTTCAACTCATCTTCAACCGAACGCTACCGGTACAGGCCATAGCAACAGTTTTAACCCAATAAATAGCTACAACACCACTACCAACATAACAAACGTGAATAAAAGGACCAAACTCTTGAATTGGCTATCACCCCTACAACCCCATGTACGCCATAACGATGTGAGGGCCCGAAGACAAGATGGCTTAGGGGAATGGTTTTTGCAAACCGATGAGTTTCTCCGATGGCGTGACGGCAAAGGTGAATCCTGGAAGGCTACTCTGTTTTGTTCCGGTAATCCCGGGGTTGGAAAGACCTTTCTTAGGTAAGAAGGATAGTTACTAAGAAGGGATTGCTGTTGCTAACAGGATTTAACACAAGCTCCCTGGTGATTGATAGGTTGCTCGATCATTTTGTGGGAGAGAACATTATAGTCTCATGCGTGTATTGCGATTTCCAGGACCAAGAGAGGCAAACCGCTGCCACGATGATAGGTGCCCTCACTAGGCAGATTGTGAACGCGCTGGGGATGGTTCCTACTGCGATCGACGAAGCATTTGAGAGAGCGGAGCGCGAGGTTGGGGGTCGGGGACTCCAAATTTCGGAGTCCGTGAAGCTTTTGCGGGCTGCCTTGACTCCCGTGAAACGGACCTTCATTTGTATTGACGCCCTCGATGAATGTCCAGAAAAACATCTACCTCATCTTCTGACCTCATTGAATACCGTTTCCCAGGCGTCGCCGGGCGTCCAGTTATTCATCACCGGGAGGCCACATATTCGGAGTGCGACAGAGACATTTCTTCCGGGTGGTGTGCAGGTTATCCCGTTCAGCCTGAACAGAGACGATATAAGGGAATATCTCGAGATGGAGTTGAGGCATGACTTGGACTCCGGAGCCATGAACCCTGCACTTAAGGCCGATATTCTGAAACGCATTCCAGAAAAGATCCCCGACGCGTATGTGATGGTAAATTCTATATTAAAAGACCTGAGTAATCGCTGACGATGGTGGCTAGATTTCTACTCATTTCCTTGAGTGTAGCCTCCATATTAGGGGAAACGACAATCCATAAGAGACGGGAAAGACTCAAGTTAATGACAAGCGGACTCGGTTTGGACGACGCCTACGATGCGACATTGGATAGAATCAAGGGTCAGAGTAAAGGCAAATCGGCACTCGGCATGGCTACATTGATGTGGATTTCTCGGTCACAATGCCCAATGCACATTGGGGAACTATGCGAGGCCCTGGGGGTCGAGATTGGCACTAAAGATATGGAATGGGACAATATCCCTTCAGAAAAAACATTGCTAGCCTCCTGCTTAGGACTTGTCACGGTCGACGAGAGCTCAATTGTCCGGCTGGTGCACTTTACCCTTCAAGAATATTTCAACAGCCATTTCGAACATTTCAACAAACCCCAGGAGGAAATGGCCGAGGTTTGCTTGACGTATCTTAACTTTGACTCCGTTAATAAGATTTCGGATTCTCTCAATCGTGCCCCGGCAAAAACACGCTTCCTCCAATACGCCTCTAGTTACTGGGGGGACTCTATGCAAAAAATGGGTTGACAGAAGATGTGAAATCACTTGCGCTTCAGCTACTTAATAACAATGGTAGCCATATAGCTGCGAAGCTTCTCTTACGGGGAAACTTCGATCCGTGGGAACGAGATCGACGTCATTCCCCCGATTTCACGGGCCTTCACTACGCAGCATACCTTGGGCTTGATGAGATTGCGATTGCTTAGCTAGGGGCGGTGGGAAATGGTAGTGCAGATAGGAGTGATGGCTGGGGCCGTACTCCATTAATGTGGGCCGCAGAGGGTGGGCATGAGGGCATGGTGAATCTGCTCCTTGACCGGAAAGAGGTCAACCCCGACTCAAAAGACCCAGATGGCAAAACACCACTCCTATATGCTGCCAAGGGTGGGCATGAGGGGATTGTGAAGCTCCTCCTTGACCGGAAAGAGGTCAACCCCGACTCGAAAGAAATAGGTGACACAACACCACTCTTGTGGGCTGCGCGAGGTGGGTGTGAGCAGTGTTCTCAACGGGGCAGTCCGTCCGTCCTGGAGCTGGACGGCGGTGGACGGCGTTCAGCGGTCCCTTCCGGTCTTTTTCAAAAGTTGCCCTGCGCCCCACGGCCAAAGACCGTTTCCCCCGCCGTCCCCGGCAGTCCGCCAAGGAATGAAATGACTTGTCCTGCAACCCTGTGCGAAGGACTATAGCCCCGCCGTCCCCCGCCGTCCCCCGTGAAACATGTTTCATGCCAAGGAAACCGTCAGAATTAGTAAGCAATCTCGCCTCTGGGGCGAGATTGCTTATGTGCCCAGCGTTCCTCAGTGCCGGGAGGTCGGGAATATTCTTATTGTAGGAATCCGAGTGCTAGTATATGATAGAAAAAAAGAAGCAGGGGAACATACAACGAGCACAACGCTACCAGGTTTTTCCATCGGAAGTTGTATACTCCGAACCATTTTCAGGAAAATAGACACAACTCTTTCTCATCTTACGCTTTCTCTCATATATGTAAGAGAAGTAAGAAACGTGGCAATAAGAGGATAGTAAGTAGGTAAGGTTTCTTGATTAAGCGATATGCCCGATGCCCTGCCCTAGCGGTATATTATGGGATGTATTCTACACCTATTTATCTCTACTAGATAGCCTCAGCTTTCTTTTAATCTTATTAGATGAATTTCTGGATTTGCTCGGGAAGGGTGTCATGAAATGATATTGATAGGATTCATAATCCCCCGTGATCACCCGCAGTCACCCGTAGTCCCTGGTCGTCCCTGGTAGTCCCCGGTAGTCCCCCGCAGTCCCCCACAGTCCCCTGCCGTCCCCTGCAACCTCCCACACTAAAATGTCTTACCTTGCAGGGCCCGCCGTCCTCCACAATGACGGCCGTCCTGAGGTTTCTAGGACGGGTGTGGACCGCATTCTGCCGTCCCGTCCGGTCCAGGGCTCTTGGCAGTCCCCCAGCCGGGCCCTACGGGGGCCCCGGACCGTTGCGAACACTGGGTGTGAGGGGATTGTGAAGCTGCTGATTGGCCGGAAAGAGGTTAACCCCGATTCGAGAGACACGGATTTGCAAACGCCGCTCTGGCATGCTGTCAAGGGTGGGCATGAGAGGATTGTTAAGCTGCTCCTTGGCCGAGAAGAGGTCAACCCCGACTCAAAAGACAAAGATGGCACGACACCACTGGTCGGGGCGGTGGAGGGTGGGTATGAGAGGATTGTGAAACTTCTCCTTAACCGGAAAGGGGTCAACCCCGACTCGAGGGACGATCGTGGCCGAACACCACTCTGGTGTGCGACCGAGCGTGGGAATGAGGGGATTGCAAAGCTGCTCCTGGACCAGAAAGAGGTCAACCCCGACTCGAGAGGCGACCATGGCAAAACACCACTCTGGTGCGCTGCTCGGGGTGGGCATGAGGGGATTGTGAAGTTTCTCCTTGACCGGAAAGAGGTCAGCCCCGACTCGAAAGACATATATCACAGAACACCACTCCTGTGTGCTGCGGGGCTGGGGTATGAGGGGATTGTAAAACTCCTTCTTGACCGGGAAGAGGTTAATCCCGACTCGAAAAACAATGATGGCTCAACACCACTCACGGGGGCTGCGAAGGGTGGGTATGGAGGGATTGTGAAACTGCTCCTAGACCGGAAAGAAGTCAACCCCGGCGCAAGAGACAATTATGGCCGAACACCACTCTGGTGTGCTTCCGAAGGTGGGCATGAGAGCATTGTGAAGCAACTCCTAGACCGGAAAGAGGTCAACCCCGACTCCAAAGGCAATAATACAATAATAAGATTCCCCTTTTCTACCCGGGATTGGCTTGGGGGGGTGAACCCCGCCCCGAGAGACAACATTGGCACCACCCCTCATGCAGGCTGCGGAGGCTGGTTATGAGGGGATTGTGAAACTACTCCTTGACCGGAAAGAGGTCAACCCCGAATCGAGAGGTAATTCCGGCCAAACACCACTCCTGTGTGCTGCCAAGGGTGGGCATAAGAGGATTGTGAAGCTGCTCCTTGACGGGAAAAAGGTCAACCCCGACACGAAAGATATAAGTGGAAGAACACCACTCTGGTTTGCAGCCGAGGGTGGGCATGAGGAGGTTATGAAGATTCTCCTTGACCGGAAAGATGTCTACCCCGATGTAAGAGACAAGCATGGCCGAACACCACTCTGGAGTGCTGCCAATGCTAGGTATGAGGGGATTGTCAAGCTCCTCCTTGACCGGGAAGAGGTCAACCCCGACTCGCGAGACAAGCATGGCAAAACACCATTACGGCGCGCTGCGCGGGGTGGGCATGAGAGGATTGCGAAACTCCTCCTCGACCGGGATGAGGTCAACCCCCAATCGATAAGTAATTCCGGCCAAACACCGCTCCTGTGTGCCGCTCGGGGTGGGCATGAGGGGATTGTGAAGTTGCTCCTTGACCGGAAAGAGGTCAACCCCGACCTGAGTGACAATGGTGGCCAAACGCCCCTCTTCCATGCTGCACAGCGTGGGCATGAGGGGATTGTGAAGCTGCTCCTTGGCCAGAAAGAGGTTAACCCTGACTCGAAAAACAATCATTGCCAAACACCATTACTGTGTGCTGCCGAGGGTGGGCATGAGGGGATTGTGAAGCTCCTCCTTGACCGGCAAGAGGTTAACCCTGACTCGAGAAGCGATCATTGCCAAACACCATTACTGTGCGCTGCCAAGCGTGGGCATGAGGGGATTGTGAAACTGCTCCTTAGCCGGAAAGAGGTTAACCCCGACTCGCGAGACAAGCGTGGCAAAACACCATTACAGGGCGCGGCCAAGCGTGGGCATGAGGGGATTATGGAGCTGCTCCTGGGTTGTTTTGATGCCAGTCCAAAACGTAGGCGACTTATGCCCTAATGTCTTTTCCTACCTTCCAGCCAGTAGCTATGAGTGGTCGGACTGCTAGGGTGATTGCTGATGTGGTTGATGGGATTCCTTGTTTAGCGTTAGGGTTGTTAGGAAGCACGGCGGGTTATGGTAGGTTGGGCAACGTACTTTGTCTTGAATTTTTGTATTTTGTATGATACTGTTTTTTTCTTCCTTTCTTCCTCCCTTCAGCAAAAAAGAGGAGGGAGGATGAGAGTGCGTATCACGGATTTCTGTGGTTTGTTCAATTTGTTTCGTAGGATATTGCTCCTTTCAGAATCTTTTTCTTCCCCGAGTATATAAGGTAATTCGTCTAGAACCATCACCTTTTTAAGGTGATGGCAGTTTATCACTGTATTCATGTCCTATCGCTCGTAGGAATCATTCAAATTCTGTTGGAAAAAAAGGTGGGGGTGTGGCCAGGCTGTATCCCAGAGAGCTGAGCGACCGAGCGATTCTAGAAACTTCATTCTATCTGAGAGGGCTGGAGTGGCCCAGCATTTATGCATCGAAGCAGCAACATACCGCAAGAACTTAAATAATTGAAACTCGCGCTAAGACGTTGGAGTTGCCTTTACCGGTAAGGTCTGGCACTTTCTTGTCTTTTTTGTCTTGAGCTGGGGCCCGGGCGGTGAGTTTTCGCGGTGATTTCGGCCCCCTATCCAAGAGAGAGAATTTCTGACGTCCTAGCACGAGGTTCGATTATTTAAGTTCTTGCGGTACAGCACCCGCCAGAGGAGCAAGTAGGGAGGCTTGAGGTCTCAAATGGGCATTTACTAATACTGGGGTACAGTATCTGCCAACCTCATCCATACTACCTCGCTTGACTGGAAAAAAGCTATGCATACTGACAAAATTCTGGATCGAAATACAAGCTATCAACAGAGAAGTTTGTGCGAAGAAAAGAATAAAGGGTATTATCCAAACGAGAACATATTATTCAATACCTACTCTTCTCTTCTAATAATTGTGGGCTGAGGGGAGTCGTTTAAATGCAAAAAATCAATGCCAACTATTCTGTCGTTTCCTTAACATGATCACACCATTTCCTTACTTTCTCCCCCGCACCATTGCCTTACCCCTTCTGCCCCTCATTCCTTCACTGCTTTACCAATTCATCAAACCTCTTCTCACATTGTCCTTCAGCGCGTGACTCCAGTGAACCCTCCGATATATTGTGAATCACCGGCGCTCACTCCGTTGTCACCTGACATTATACCAAGTTTGAAGATGCTAGAAGGATGTCAGAGGGTTCATCGTAGAGTCTTCTGCTACTCGGTGAAGGATGCCGGAAGCTGGGGCGAATTTTCACCAAATGGGGAAAGCGGTGAAGGAAAGTAATGAAGGAAAGCGGGGGGAGAAAAGAGATGGCGTGAGAAACGGTAGAATGGTGTGATCATATTCAGGAGACTTCCGGAAGGATCTCCATCGTTTTTATATTTAAGAGTTCCGTCTGCTCACAGTGTGAGGAGATGGTAGGTCACCGAAATACAAGTCTGTCTTTGATCTCTTTTGTTCTGCTCGTTGTATACCTCTTTATCAAACGCTGCACCATTCTCCTCACAATTATGTTACTATATCCTTCTAGTATATTATAAGTGATCGGTAAGAGCAGGGTGGTTGGAATCATGTCAGATGGCCTGCCACGGAGAGAGTGCCGCTGATTAACATATACAAGACAATAAATAGCAAGAGAATATATTACTAGAGCGAAAACTACTAGAATGGCTACTACAGCCTTAGAGCCAACAGCTGCCTTCCGAAGGCGAAAAAAGTAAATGGATTTTTTTCTTTTCTTTTCTATTTTTATTTTTTTCTTTTGTACTTTTTATTATTATTTTTATTTTTTATTTCTTTGCCAACCCCCCTCCCGTCTGCTTCTGCTACCCGCCGATCGCCAACCTTTAAGGTCTAGAGTCGGATTCTACCACCTCGTAGCAGGATTGTTAAACCCCAGAGCCCTATTGATGAAGGCCAAGTTCTCCAATCTCCCAGTCCCCATAGGGCAGGATTTGAGAAATTCTCAGTTTTCCTGCCCTACATGACGGATCGTTCAATAATAACTGATTGTCAGCGTGGATTGAACTCCTGGACTCCCGCTAATTGCGACAGGAGTATTAACCACTGCGCCAGCTGGGTATTTCATGAAATATAAACTTGGGAACTAATACTTATCTTACTGGAAGCCCGATTTCGGGACTTTAATGGGTGGGTGGTGTTACCTCCTCCTGAGTTGTTGATAGATTTCACCGGAGGTGTCTTTTGCTCCTTGGATGGGTTTAATGGGAGATTCTCAATAGTTTCAAGCAGAAGTGGCGCTTCGCGAGCTCGTTACTGTTGAATATTCACGAAGGTTCCACATATTGGGCATTGATGAAACCGAGATGGCGGATGGATGCGAAGGATTGCGTTTGATGGGAGTTGCACAATAGAGAAGAAATGTAAGAGAAAGACGATAGTATGTTTGGCTTAGGAGTTAGACAAGACAGATATGTTTGGGATGTTTTAGGAAACGACACTAGGGATAGCCGGAGGTTTAGGAATAAGGTTTGCTAGGAAACGAAACAGATAGGTGTCACTATCAGGGTTAGGAAACGGAAGACAGTGTCAGCACAGTAACAGATCATGGATGATGAGGGAAACTGTGTAAGGGAACGAAACAGGGAAATCGGTAGTTAGGGAAAATATGTTTCGGGAATGTTAGATGGAAGCATGGAAAGGAGGAACGAAGAGGGACGAGCGATGATATTGTTGATGAAGAGTTTTTTCTGTAGTAGTCGAGCTTGTGTATATATAGGACACCTCCGGCGACATAGAAACAATAAGGACAAATACACTCTCTACCGATCATAGCCTATTTTTGAGAGTTACTGTTGAATGATAGAACATGAAATCATACAGCCCGAGTGATACTAACTTATTTTGTGCTGTGCAACTTATTAAAACGCCCGATCTGCTTAGCCGACTAACTTTATATATTGTCATAAATCCAATGCTAGCAAGAATAAGAGCCCAGCAAGCGAGACCGAAAGCCACAAATTAGCCACAAATGGAACTAATTATTTCCATCTTTTTTGGCACTGTGAGTTGTCTGTATACTGTCTACCCACAAATTGTGTGCTGTCTTGATTGCTGGATCAGGCTTCTCTATGCCCACAATTTGACATCGCCCCTTCGCACTTTCTTGCTTGCTGAAGTAGACCCCGACCACTTGCTGAAACCACTGCAACTCTGAAAAGTCAGGCGGAATGCAAGTGAGGAAGAAAAGGAAATTTCATAAGATGAGCAGAACCCCATAGCGAGCCAACCATTATGGTGAACGAATGCTTAGAGAAGCAACTTCCAACGCTCAAGGTTACTTACAATGATCCGGCTCTACCAAAGGTGGCTGAATTTGGGGAATTGCATCCTACTTTCAAGTCGAGTATCATCAATACCCTGAAAAAAATGAAAAAGAACGTTTTAGTTGGTTAGTTAGTTAGTCTGATGCCGGGCCGGAAAGGAATTCGTGAAGGGGCGGCGTGCTGCACCTCCGGAGGACCATCAGAAACCATCACGCACTCAAAAAGAGAAGGCAGACGCAAAAATCAAAATATTTACAACTTATAGTAACCGTGTGTGGTGGATTGCGTCCGACCCCCAGTGACTTGGGGCAGTTGCACTAGTAATTGGAAACTGGAAGACATCCTGCATGAATGGAGAAGTGGTCTCGGGACTCTCGCCTACCAAGGTCTAGAAAATCCACCTCAAATTCCTACTTCCCCAAAACCTAAACTACCCCCTCCTTCCCTTGGCCTAGTTTTGGAAGGCTCAGAAATCTAGAAACTCGTATCATGTATGGTGCCGGCAGCTCAAAAAGGGAACCTGGCTGTGCAATGGATGTTATATGTGGCTTTGCAAAATTTGATTAGTAAGATACTCTTTTGTCAATAGAAAATTTATGAAAAACATAGTCTAAGGTTTGAGGGTTTAATTATCCTTATAACAGATATTTATAATTGGAGTTTATGCAGGCAAAAAAATATAAATAATAGAATATTATATCATAATAAGTCAACTGAGAACTCAGGTTTAATAAAAAGAGTTTTTTTCATACATATTGGGTACAAATAACTAATCAAATTCAATAAAACAAAGCTTTTATAAAATCCAGCTATGCTTACTAACCTAATCAAGTGTGGCTGTTGTAACACTTTTTCTTCTTTCTCACCAAAAATACAACTTTTTAAATCCTTAAGACTCTACAACTACAAACTTAATTGCTGAAAAACAGCCTATTTTATATTCTTCTTTATCTTCTCTTTTAGAAATAGGCTCTTTTTTAGATATTATGGTTGTAGTTGTTGAGCCTTAAGGATTTGAAATATAGGAAATTTGAGATTCCCTTTTTGAACTGCCGGCACCATACAATTTCTTGAAAAAACCCAGAGTGACGATTCTCGACATAGTGGAATTTATCTCTCAGGACACATCATGGAGAACAGACAAGCTGCCAGGGGACGCAATCCATGAAAGATTGTTTCCTACTTACATCTATCAGACCTAACGGGCACCCCCATTTTACTACGATAACCATCACCAACAAATATAGAAAATCAGTTTTCTACAGGAATACTCCGTAATCCAGAGTCTCGTTCAGGGTTCTCAATGGTCCGCTGAAGACTGGTCTGGACCAGCTAGTTTGGTCGAAAGTGAAGTCTAGTCTGATGGTGGAAATTAGACCCACTTGACAGTCAGGATTATGGGACCCGAATCAAGCGAGATTGGTCCGACCAGGCCTGCCAAGCAGTGGGATATGCACGGCCCTCTGACAAAATTAGCATCCCGCCTTGCTTTTTACTATTTTTATCACAATATATTATGCTCAAATAAAGCTTTTCTCAATTAAACTCATTGTTTTCCATAGCTTATATTGTAGAATCTCAGGAGAGTCAGAATGGAGATAGTGCCTCGCTAAGATTAGGGATGGTGAAAATATGTTCATGGTATCAAACTTTTTTCGGTGCCCTAAGTGAGTGATATTACGTGACTATGAAATCTTTTATAAAGACTGGTCTAGGGCCAGTCCGGACTGGACCAAACCACCTGAGTTAGTCAGGTCGAGTCATGGACATCCACCAGGACTGGTGAGCCTGATCCTGCCTCCAAGACTTGACCTGTCGGACTATTCGGAACCCTGGTCTCGTTCCAAACTCGTCCCCTTTCCGAATCCCTTAGGCCTCCATCGTACCCCAGTATTCAGACTTAAATACAGATTACGCCTTAAGTCTAGAATCCAGGTCTTATTAAGCTTCGTAGAGTTATACATGGGCCAGACTTTGTTTTGTAGATTAGTTTAGGATTTCGAGTCCAAACTTTCTCAAAAAAATCATCGCCACCATTACCCAACCCTAGGATCCTCTCGTTCCACTGTATTACATATTGCTTAGCTTTCCGGCCCAATACTAGATCAGATTTGCGCCTGATAGACAAAGCATTACCAATTTCTCAAATTTTAAATATTAATCCGGGAGTGCTTAGTGGGTGCAAATCCATAGTCTAGAATTCCGACTTTTTGGACTTTTTGGACTTTTTGGACTTTTTGGACTTTTTTTTATTTAAGTGAGGACTTAGAGTCTGAATCCTGGTCTAGTCCGGGGATGGTAAACAGGGCCGAAGAGAAGTCCGCCGTTGTTGCCCAAGGATAGCTTGATGGACTGACTACGGCAGTGAGTAATGCCTAAATCGCAAGAGATGGCTCAGTCCGGCCATCTATAAATTTCCCTTTTCCCAATCCCCACCTAGCAGGGCCGCTCATCGCTAGCTAAGCTCCACCAAAAACGAAAATCAAAACTGGCCGAGGAGGTGTTTGGCCTCTCAATGCTTGTAATATTAGTAGTGTTCGGTGTGATGGTATCATTGATGGTTTGAAAGGTAGAGTCCCCAACCCCCATAAAATGCAGCCCGAAAACAAAGTAATGCAGGGTTTAGGATATTTTTGAAGACTCATGCGAATGGTAAATCTTAGGGTTTGTTGAGCTATTTTTCGCCCTAGTGCCATAATAGTATTTTTTCTACTCCTGCTCAGGGTCTAAGCCCAGGAAGCCACAAACTTGGGAGGGGGTTTTTTTTTTCTTATAAAAGGTCCTTCCGGTGTTTCGTAGCACAATCCCCCACCCATCTTCCACCAACCTTCCACCAACCTTCCACCAATCATCCACCAATCATCCACCAATCCTCTACTACCAATCTTCCACCACCAATCTTCCACCACCAATCCTCCCCCACTCTTCCCCCAATTCCCCTAAAAGCCCGTTCGGATACGACCGTTCTGTTCCGCTGTCCCATACAAATGACCGTTCCCCTTCCGTTCCAAAAATTCCAAAGACCCCCACCGTCTCCACAGGCAAAATAGTCACAAACCGGAAAGGCCGCTTTGCCTTCCTCCCCCTTTTTTTTTTCTGCCAAACAAGCTCTAGACAGCTTATTTCCCTCGCGTCTCTTGAGCTGATACCATCAAGCTTCCGGCATCTTCCCATAAGGCCATAACAAATACAGCCTCTGACCAGCCATGCCCCACCTCCACTGCCCCTCTCCATACCAATCCGCCATCTTTCTCCTCAACCATCATTCAACCTCTTAAGCAACAATAACTAATACAACAGAAATAGAATTCTAATTAGTATACAGCATATGATTGACTGCTATGGGATGAAGTGGGGAACTTCACTCGTTCATCTCTCTCTAACTATCTAAACGGCAACGACAGGAGCAGATATAAATCATAAACGAAATCACCCTCCTATCCTTTAGGTCGTACCTCAGGGTGTATGCCATGGCTTTCCTGTATCAATTACAAATAAACCGCGGATTTAACAGAAGAAGAAGAAAAATCATCCTTCTATCCTTCCATCGATCACCACACATATCCATTCTCTTCCAGGCATGTCCCCCTTCCCCTTTGCGCTCACACATGCTAACAAAAGACAAGCATCACAAAGACTCCAGCCGATCATAGCTTTCATGCATCCGACTCTTTAATTTTTTTTCCTTCCCCCTTGCTGATTTATCGATCCCAAACCGAAACGCATTCCCAAAGCCTACCTAAACAATAAAACAACAACCTGAACACTCCAAACACTCCGACAAGCTTCTAGCAACTTCTAAAACAAGCATCTTTCTTCAACCATCTTTCAACCATCATCCTTCAATCATCTTTCAACCATCCTCTTCAAAAATCACCATCACTTTCTCTTCTCACCATACAGGTTCATTTTATTGACCAGTTTAATTTTTACTAGATTACAAGCCAGTTTCTTCATCTAACCTACTCAAGCATTCAATATCGTTTTAGGTTCTCTTCATTCGGAAAAACCATGACCAGCACTCTCATCCTCTCTACTGCGGCCCTTGTGGCCGACACAGTACTATTTTAATGAAACCTCGTATGGACCCCAAACAAATAGGAGTGTAGGATTTAGTCTGACTGACCTTGTTTTTTATATATATATTCTAGGCGGAACTGAACGCTCCACAAAAGGCGATCGAAGCAACTTGGACCTGACAGCTATTAAACTTCAACCGCGGCGATACGATTGCACGACGGGTGCCGAGCGGTGAAACGAAATGAATGCCAACCAACTCACAACGAAAACGATTGCACACTTAAGTGCGGGGAAAACATTTTCACTAACAACCACAGGCTCACGCTCAACAACAATGCTCGGTGCTCTATGCTCAGTCTTTTTAACTAACTGGCACAGACAGGAGTATATATCAACAACACCCTATGCTCCACATGAGCTACCGTGCTGCTCCATGCAAGTCTTTCCATCATCAGCACACCCGGCTAACAAAAGGAAAACAAACACCTCTGCTGCCTCCGGCCTCCAGCTCTTTGACACTGACCTTCCAGTACTTCCACTTTTCTCCCAGCTTTCCCGAAAGCTGCACGATCCCAAAAACTATGGCGCATTCCTGCATTCGCAATGTTTTCCCGAACGTACAAACAAAGACGCCCGAAGCCGAACCGTATGTGAAACCAAAGCGAGTCTCCGGAGACAAACCCATGCCCGGATCCTCAGCGCATATCAGATAGCAAATTCATGCCCGAAGCCGGAGCTATATGCCCTATTCCTCAACGCATATCCGAAGCCACAAGCAAGCGCGCTCCCGGAAGCTAACTAAACAACAAAGGAAGTATCAAAAGAGTTTATGACGAGCAGCACCATTTTCAACAACAGCCGCCCAATTTACGCTAATCACAAAAGCACCAAAACTCCAACCAATTGGCATGCAAAGATTTCATCTTGCTTCGCTCTCACCCTAGACCGAATTGAATGCTCGACAGAGTGCCATTCAGAGGAATTTGAGACTAACGACAGCACCACTCGACATAATATCGCCAAAGCTTCAGAAACTGGTAAGGGCTCCAAACAAATTAGCATTATATGGCGTTTGGTCTAACTTCAGGTTTTTTAAACTTTAGGCGGAGCTGAACGCTCCAGAGAAAGCCGTTGAGGAAACCTTTAGCACAACTTCCGCTAAATTCGGAACGATTGTAAAGTCCTCACTGAGCGCTCTACACTCCAAACGTCCCTCCTGGTTTACCCCCTAGGTAGACTGTGGTTGGGGGCTTTGGTAGATTAATCTCCGATGGAGAAGCCTTTTTGTACTTTGTGACCGACCACAGTATTCATTGTGGCTTGGTTTGTTAAAGAGGTTACATGGATTAGCTAGAATATTTTAGATAAGGATTGGAAATATAGATTAATTTGATTCTCAGATCTTGCGTTCCAGAACCCGTCGTGATCGCTGCCCTTGTGATACTTATGTGTAGTAGCTTCCCGGTCGCGTTGCGGTACACTGGTGCATCCGGAATGTGCCCCCTGTGCTACTACGCTCGGGTTCGGATACCCTCTCGCAAGGCCTGACATGGGGGATTCCCGGTGGAGAGGGGAAGGATACCCGTGTCTCCGAGTCAAGAATCGGCGCCCTTTTGATCCGCCGGCAGTAGCTATTCCAAAAAGCGTGCCGACTGTTGGAACGGAGGGCCGGGTATGTCTAATGGCTATTGCATCTACCACATATGAACTGACCTCTTTCAAATAAGCTTTCGGGATGAAGACCAGCCTAGATTAGCTCAGTCGGATTAAAAAGCAGGCTTAACAAAGTGGACCAGTTACGGCCCAAGTTATCGTATAACCTCTCAGGGCCCAAGACAACAAGCCTCAAATCACCTAAGCCCAGCACCACATATCACAGTTTCCCCTCACTTTCATACGGCGACGCCTCCCGGGGGTGGTAAACGTCTAAAGAAATTTAGAAGAGGTTTGCTGCAACGTGCCAAACACTTTCACCGGTGAGCAAATTCCCGCCCCTCCATGACCGCCGAAATTCAAGAAATATTATTTCCCCACGACTCCCTGCTAGCCAAGGGAATAAAAGCCCAGGGTTTTCCGCATGCTGGAAAAAATGCGAAAGGAATTTTCGGAAGGTCACCTCCGAGGCGGTGGAAAATAGTCCATATGAAAAATCACAGCACTGGTGTGTGTCGTACTGCAAGGTTCCCCCGGATGAGGCGCTGGGTGTTAGATATCATGGGTTGTCTGCGGAAGCGGGGATGCTTAGTCATGGAGCTGTCTTGGTTGTCGTTGGAATTATAGCGGGTCTCTTGCATCCTCTCAATCTCTTCTCTTCTTCTAACATGCACAAAGTATTTTTTCTTTCCGGTAAACCAAATCGATTAAACCAGTATTACCAAGGCTCTTATTTCTCCTTCTTGATCTCTCTCCTTCCTTTCTTCGGTAGAGCTACAAGCATCTCTCATACCTAATTAGCGGTTCAGTGGACGCTCTGTTCCGTCGACGGCTCACTGAGTCTTGGGTGCGGTGGATCATTTCTAATACAGCAGCAGAGCGAGTGATAATTGGTGACGACATATCCTTCATAACCTCCTCACACTCACAAAGCGCCAGAGAACAATCAGAAGAATATTCGAGCAGAAGACCTCTTCAAGTGCTAACATAGGAATCTATACCACCCTTTCTAGTTGGAAAAAAAACCCATCCCATCTCTCAAGGTATATTTAGCTCCGGTCAGCCTGTTACCCCGTGGCGCAGGCCCCGGCACTGGGAGTCTAAAAATGTCCATTATGGTGAATACCATAGATAATCGCCCGCCCTCCCAGAGGGAGTTAATAAAGTGCGACGGATTGATGAGGCGGTTTATGTTACTTGCATCGCGGAGGTGTCGCTGCTAGATGCTGTTACTATATACTCTTGTGTGAAAGAGAATCTTCGTCCCATGAGTTTTAAGATAGGATGAGCCTTTCTTTTTAAGTATCATATTTGGAGGAAAGACCCGGCAGCGGGATTTAATATTTTCTACGGGAGTAGGCGGAGAGAGGGGTGATCGGCTTTTGCCTCTTTTGATAACCTGCACCGGAAAGGCCAACTGACCGGGAGATTGGAAATAGTGCAGAAACCGCTGAGTACCGTACCTTAGTGTCCTCCTCCGGGAGCAAGATCTCGAACGTGCTAACATGCCCTTCCACCTTCCCACCTCCCTTCTCCTTCCCTCCACCATATTCTAAACCTCCACTCTTTCCTCCACTTTCCTTAATCACCGATCCGGAGCAGGACTTCCACCACCCCCGCCCTCAAAACAAAAAAAGGTCGCAATATCATACAAGCATCATCAACCTAACCTTCTCCCCCACTCCCCCACACCCCTCATATCCCCCCTCTGCCCCGCTTCAAGCCCAACCCACAAAATGAGCAAACTAAAAGTATCCCTAAAACGCACCGACGAACCAGGCCAAACAACCGACTACGGCACCGACCACGTCCTCTGCGAAATCCGCCACTTTAACGCCCAAGGCGACTTCACCCACCGCTCCCTCAACATCAACAGCGCGCATCTCAAAGATGCCCTGCGCAGGATCGTAGGCGAGTACCCGGGTGTCACTTTCAGAACCGAGAACGTTCGCTTGCGGGCTCCGTACCGATGTCTGTTTCACTACCTTGAGGAGTTGCGAGGGGAGTTGGAGGGGTGGAGGGGTCGGCGGAAGGTGGAGGGGGAGGGGAGGGGTACGAATGGGGAGGGTGAGGGGGGGTTTGGGGGGGAAGATGGAGGATGGGAAAGGAGAGGGTTGGAGAGGAATTCTCAAGAGTTAGAAAACGAGAGCATCGAGCACTTGAAGTTCCTGGTAGAGTTTATCGAAGAGGAGTTCAAAGAGGTGACATTCGAAGCTAGGAATTATTTACCGGAGGGATTAGTTTCCTACGGGAGGTAGGATACCCATCCCCCTTTCACACTAGCGACATAACAGAAACTAATTTCTAACCCGCAGCCTATGGACAATCCTCAAACCCGGAACAATCATTCTCCAGAATTCCTACGGCCACCACCACGCTTTATCTCTCGTGCGCGCAGACTACCATCACGAACCCGCAGAGCAGCTCGTCCTCACGCTAGCATACATCGACTACAACGGCAAAGGGTTTGGCGTAGCGAATAGCAAAGTCACGCTGCGAGCATTCGAAGGGTTGGAGAAGATTACCGAGTTACCGGTCTATCCACTGATATACCACCCCCGACACAAGGCGATCCGCAGAACGCTCATCACGCGAGGGCGGCGATTCGATACTTTTTTCGGGAGGCACTATGCGGAGTATGCAGATGTGGCGTTGGGAGAAGTGGTGGATGGGCATCGGAGGGAGTATCATGTATTTATTTATCCCCCTGAGCCAAGTCCCCCCACAGGTTGGTTCGAGCTGTTCTAATTTTAAAAAAGATCAACGGGCGAGTGATCATCGATGCAGATACATACTCCCGCTACAACCCCACTCGCTTCAGTCCTATGAAGCCCCTCGGAAGCCTAACTCCTACTCTCACATCCTCCAATGACCCCCCAGAGTACTCGGATTACACCTCCGACCTGAGCGACTACGAAGACGACTGTCCAGCAGCGGACAAACCATCCGAAAAGCCCCCCCCACTCCGAGTTACATCCACCCACCGGGGCGGTCTAACAAACGCGCAATGTCTAATCACCCACTACCTCCTCCCCGGCTTCTCCGTGTGCAAAAAGACCTGGGTGGAAGTCTTCCTCGACACGCTCGAGCCCATCCGCTGGAACCACGCCGCCCTCGACGCCCTCGCCATCCCCACGCCAAAGAAAGCCCTCATGACAACTCTCGTGGAAGCGCACATCAAAAACGCATCCAATAAAACCCCCTTCGACGACATCATCCCGGGAAAGGGCCGCGGCCACCTATTCATCCTCCACGGCCCGCCAGGGGTGGGCAAGACACTAACAGCAGAAGCAATAGCAGAGCAAACCCGCCGTCCGCTATTCACCCTCTCCGCGGGGGAACTAGGCAGCACCCCGCAAGACCTCACCACAACCCTCCAACCAATCCTGGACCTAGCGACAACCTGGAAGGCGATCCTCCTGCTCGAGGAAGCAGACACATTCCTCGAACCCAGAAACCCGGGAGAAGTCCAGCGGAACATGCTCTTCTCCGCATTCCTGACACTCCTGGACGGGTACAAGGGCATCCTCTTCATGACGACCAACCGCGTCGCCACGATCGACAAGGCGATGAAGTCCCGCGCGCTCGTGGTGCTCGAGTACCCGGAATTGGGCTCCAACGAGCGGCACGGGGTGTGGGAGACGATGCTCATGCGCGAGGGGAATTGCTCGTTCGCGGTGCTGGAGAATGCGGCGTTGCGCGAGCTCGCCGTGAGGGAGGAGCGGGTGGATGGGAGGATGATTAGGAATGTGGTTGTTGGAGCGAGGGGGCTCGGGGAGCGGAGGGGGAGGAGGGATGGGGCCGGGGTGGAGGAGGTGGTGACTATGTTGGAGGGGATGGGGGTGCATGATGATGATGCGCAGATGGCGGGCGGCGGCGGCAGCGCGAGGAGGAGGAAGTGTCTTGGAATTAGTGTTGTGAGCGGGAAGGATGGTATGCAAGTTGTCGATGAAGAGATCTGGACCCCGCTATGGTTTGATAATGTGGTTAAGAGGGCGTTGGAAGGGGAGGGGGGGAGTGGGGTTGGGGCTGAGTTTTCCAGGTTTGACAAGCCGGTTTGAGGTGTTACTCAATTTCTTTACTGTATCCCCCCTTTGAACTAAAAATGCACCCCTAAAATATACTCCATCATACTGTACAGTACGTAATAGCAGATAGACCACAACCGAGTGCTCCCACATGACCACAATAAATCCGCCCACTATGGCAATCTCCACCACGCCCATAACCACCTGAAAATCCCATACCGTAATCCGTTTCCGGAATCAAGGAGCATTCCCCACCCCACCTGATACCCAACCCTAACCCCACCCCCACCCAACCGTTCACCAATCCTCCCAGTTGCACGAGGGGACCCACAAGCCGAAAGCCCCCACGTTTCGGAAATATATTATCTTGTTATTTTATAGGACGGTACGGTAGAATCCCATCAAAGACCCGTTCGTGACGGAAACGTTTTCTAACGCAAGTTGGGATTTCCAAAACCTGCTCGTTAGTTTATTATATACCCTGCCGTAGCACTATCACCTTTCCTTTTCCCGTTGGTTGCTTTGTACGAGTACGGTACTGCCAGGGTGATGCATACCGGTAGTTTAACTTAATCCCCGTCACGACTACGGTACCGGTATTCCGCCAAGCTCCCCCCAATCGCGCGATCACGTTACCGTATACGGTAGTACAAGTACCCAAACCAAGACCGTTAGCGACACTAACAATAATAATGACAACAGTCAATAACCCCCCGGTCTTCCGAAGCAGGTACCGGCACCGGTACGACACCGTAACCGAACCGGACGAAAGTTACGGTAATCATATATGGAGGAGGCTTACCAGTTACAGTTTCATGGGAGATATTCTGTTGGTTCGATCGGGGGGGGGGCGAAACTGGTTTTTCTATTTGTATGTGTAGCGTTACACTGCCGTACCATACCCTGCCGGTACCAGTTATGGGTATGGTGGTACAGGTACAAGTACAGGGAGGGAGTAAGGGAGGGCTCAGCCGTTCATCGGGAATTAGTTACAGAGTACGATGCGATACGATACATTGCTTCTCGGCAAGGGGGGGTAGAAATGAGGTAAGGAGTACCGGTGTCATACTCGGACAAAGTTCATGGGAAGAAAGAAAGCAAAGTAAAGTAAAGTAAAGAAGGGGAAGGGATTGCGATGAGGGGATTAGATGACTAAATGCCCTACCGTCCCTTAATGCTACAATAACGGGGGGATAATAGAATGGACAAGTACTGGTACTTGGAAAGAAGGGGGGGTGGAAGAAAAGAAAAGAAAAAAAGAATGAGCCTATTTACACAAAAGCGGAATTCCCCTAGCAATTTGGGCTCAATACGCCATGCTTCTCCCTTGCGAACTACTCCCTACGAAACTCTGCCCCTCAACCGAGATTCCTAGTCCTAGACTTTCAACAGATGAATTGCTCCCTTTTCGACCGCGATGCTGCTCGCGTGACGAGGAGGAAGAGGAGGAACTGGGCACTGCTTCCCCCACTCGTGTCGTGCCGGAGAAGCGCACTATTGTATCCTTCGGTCTCGGCTCTCTCTCTTCCGCCAGCGACCCCTCCAGTTCGGACTTTGTTGGACCGATAGTCATTCTCCTGCTATGCGCCAATCGGCCAAGCGGTGCGGTCCCCAATAATAATCCCACCTTCTCGCCTTCAGCGCTGGAACCCCTCGCTGGCTTCTCGCACCCCCGAATCTCCAGTAGTCGCCTCCTGTAGTCCCCGCCCCAGACTGAGATTATGATGGCAGCGTAGAACATTACGATGTATACGATCCCCCAGAATAGTACCCCACCCCCTTCCTTTTTGGCTATTAGCATGCAGAAATCTATCTGGTCTTGTGTTGCTTGGCGAACGGGAACGTCGCGGCCGAATCCCGGGTCGGCGTTTGTGGTCTTTTCATGGCACTTTGTAAAGTATTTGTGGCGGGAAAAGAAGTAGAAGTAGAGCCATAGGACCGATGTCACGAGTTGGAGTACGGTTACGAGGATCCAAGTGACGGTGAAGAATAAGGCTGCGGGGGGTGAGCGGCGCCATTTCCCCCACATTAACACGAAGCCAAAGAAGCAGGTTGCGCCGAAGAAGACGCCCCAACAGCATTGGTATACTATCAGATAGGAGGTAAACGTCAAGCTATCGGGATCCGTAATTGCCTTCAGCTCTGATATTTTTAAAATTAGAACGCGCGGTAAAGATCGAACAATTTAGACGTTGCGGGGAAAACGTACGTATAAGCCGATTAGCGGAATACAGCAGCGACAACAGGGCCACCATCATCCCTATTGTCAAGGTTATCCTCGCGCAAATGTCCAGCGGAACCCCACAACATAGCACCTTCACCGCCTTCCTACCCCAATTTTTTCCCCTCCCAGCAGTAGTATTCTCCTCCCCACCTGTGCACACCCCCGTATCCCCTCCTCCGGCCGGGCCGGCCACCAAAGTACTATCTCTCGGTGGATCCGCTGGATCGAACCCGATATACAAAGGGTTTCCGGCATCGAGATGTCTTTGTATCTTCTTCCCCAAAGAATCGCCCGACGGCGTGGACGAGTGACGCCTCACGAATGGAGGGCGGGGAGGACTAAACTCATCCTCCCCAACTGTTGGCAGATTATTGTTGTCCGCCGCTCTGCGTAGTGGTGCCGTGGGCTTCGATTTGAGCATATTTTATCTCTATCAGCAGTGTCGACCTGGACACTGAGGTATTGACAGCCAGCCCAGAATGGTATATGGTAAAAGCAAACGGGATATCGCGGCCAGGTATCAGTTATGGTAAGTATTAAAGTATTGCTATCAAACCACCACCTACGCTGTAGGTGATTGAAAAGTCAAAAATAAGAGGGATGCTAGGCGCAGCCCGCAAACGATGAAGCGAAAGCAATGGAATGAGAGGGGAAGAGAAGGCGAGCCTTCGGCTGAGAAGAAAAAAAAAGATACCGGGGAGAAAGTTTTCGAGTCATGGGCCCAATACTACCCTAGCCTCCGTAGGTGTCTCAAAGATGGTAAATCGACCCACATGGAGGCTTGATTGCACCGTAGAACAATATTGTGCCCCAAAACGTCACCAGGAGTCAAACGGGGGGGGGGGAATATCATCGCGGTGGAAAAGAAAAGTTTAAAAAGGAGAGGCCTGAGCCATAATGTGAGGAATATATGATGCTGAGGTCTTACTCTCCAACGGGGGGAGGGGATTGCATTTCGATGCAACATCCAATCGAATTCCCGAGTGCTGGCCTGCATTTTGATGTGGTATCTGCTGCTTTGAAACGCGAGATGAGACAAAGCACCCGAGATGCCCTAATGACCAACAGAGTAGGTACAACTATGTGCTACAGCGACAAAACCCAAATCCCGTCAACCAGATCTTCCAGAAGCCCAATGCGGTAAAATACTCCTTACTCTTCACACTCTGCCGAGGAAAAGCGGTATCACAATACTCGAGTAAATAAAAAAATCCCCGAGCACAGGCCAGTCTTGGCAAGAGCCCTACCGAAATGATTCGCCAGCGCGGTGAAGTCAATTAATCTCCAGCAACAAATAAGAACGTGAGGAAATCCTGCTCGAGGTAAAAATAAATGCCCACAAAACCCCATCGAGATGAGCTATCATATCGCGATAAACAGCTTCTGAATGGCTGATTCCCCAGATTAATTATTCGTCTCGGAAAGTAAGCCCTCACCAAGGGAACCAGTAAAAAGCGATTCGAAACAAAATGCTCGCAAAAGCAAACTTGTTCGGTTTCCACATTGCCTCCCTCCTTTCTTCCTTCCTGCCCTGGCTAGTCTAACCTGCCAAGAGCTTTTTAGCCCTCGCCCAGCTGCAATCTCATCTTATCTTAGATCGGTAGCCTAGGATTGGTGAATGCTCATGGTTACAGTGCCGACTGTGAGACTGTGAGGGCATGATTCCGCAGAGGCGCCCAGCTTCGGGTGCTACGCTCGCCCGCCCGATAATAAGTCATATATCCCCCCCTAAAGCAGGTCCAGATAAGAACGTGAGGGCGACCCCGCTCTAAAGGCAATGCGGCGCCAAGGTAGGGTGGGAAGGTCGAGTTCTGTCCTTAAAAGCCCGACCGACATAATACTCAACACTTCAAGCAAGTAGACAAACAACAATCAGTGTGGACAGACGATGTTTTGAGGAACTTGGAGTGTTTTTCTCAGCCGAGAATCTTCGGATACGAGGGAGCGATCACTCCAACCGACATGACATGGGTTATGCCGCCGCTCGTATTCTAGATACCGGTACTGTGGTCTACTATCGCACAGCGCAGCTACCGCATATGATAGTCTGCAGAATTTCTATATATCCCATCATACCAGTAGACTACCGTATGATACGGTAATCCCTCGGCCGGATCCGCATTCCAGCAATCCAAGCCCCTAATCTGCGGGACCATAAAATGATTCTGGCTTCACACTCTAAATAAAATACACCCCTCCAAACACCGCCCTAATGCAGAAACGGGAGTTGGCGCTGCAGGTTTTAGAAGGTGCGCAGAGCTCCACAATCATCGGTTTCACCTCCTTTCCCCCCGGGTCATCATTTTAATTGTTATTGATATCTAGCGATCGCGAGATTGTTTATCACCGGCTGAGAAGCGTACGATACGGTACCTACCCCGAGCACTGACCACACAACCTCAACCTCCCAACGCAAAAACCAAGCACTGAATTCAGCGGTACTGTACAAGAAAGAAAGAAAACATCTCATCTAGAACCGGAACCGAACACGCAAATCCCCCCTCCCCCCTCAAAGATACTTCCCCTTCTCAGCCTCCACCCCCTCCCTCGCACTCTTCCTCTGCTCCTTCCGCTCCTCCGCCCTCCTCTTCGCCAGCACGGAGGCCCGTCTCCTCTCCCCGCCATCAACTTTAACCCCGCGCTTGTGCTCCTTGAGCACGAGGTCGCCGTCGAGCAGCCTGTACCTCTCCCTCCAGTGCAGGATGTACCTCCGATCCCTCGGCGGCTCGACGCCCAGATCGCGCAGCTGCCCGGACGTCAGCGAGAAGAACTGCTCCCACGTCTCGAACTTTGGCGCGTGCTGGATCGCGTTGCGCCCGATCTGCTGGAGGAATTTCGTCACGTCCGGCGTCCTCGCGGATTTCGGCGGTATGTGGGGCGGTGGGAGGGAGTCGTGGAGGTAGCGGCGGGTGAGGAAGAAGAGCCGAGAGGGTGGGAGGAGGAGGAGGCGGCGGGCGGTAAACATTTTTTTTTCTTTCGCGCTGCGTACGAGTATATAAGTGCAATTGCGGCCTTATTCCTCTCAACGCACTTCTTTTAAAAAAAGAGTGGGGACGAAATCGGTAAGATGGGTGGATGGACGGATGAATTGATGAAAATCATCAAGCGCCTCGAGAAGGAAAAAATTCAAAATTCAAGCCGCACTAAACCTGAATAGCTTTAGCGCCCATTTTGAGCCTCTGGAACCCTAACCCTGCTTATCGCTCCGTTCCCATCTGCGCTATGCCGTTCAACGCAACGGCGGTCGACAGAGGGAAACAACACTTTTTTTCTTCTTTTCAGCTAAGGCGAGGCTTACCCCAGTGCTCTTTTATATCCTTGGGCGGTTGGTTGGTTGGGTAGGCGCCGTTATGCGAATATGGGGGGCTTTACGTTCGGGAAAACTTGGTTGCTATCCTCATGTATTATCACTCGCGTAATGGCTTGATCTGTGGATGGTATGGTGGTTTTTCGACGTTTGTGTCGGGATGGTAAACTAAGTTGCGTTTGTGGGTAGGTTCAAGGTGAGAGGGATGGTGTTCTATCTATCTAGGCATGACGCTGGTATGATACTTGTTACGGCTCTTCCTTTTCTTTTGCACAGTGCTATAGTAGAAAAAATATATATTTCGTCAGGCGGCTGGCTAGCTAGGAAGGAGATATTTTAGAACTGTAGGGAAAATATGAAAGAATAAAAACCACCAGAGGAAAGGGTAATGAGCTCCTGTGAGCTTGATTTATTTTCCCTCGGGAGGGCTATGAATCTCATGAAAATACTAGTTCTCTAATTGGCACCGAAAGAAAGGTCCCGGACTAGTAATCTAACTAAAATGTGCCGCAAGAGAAAGAGAGAGAGAGAGAGAGAGCAAGTTAATACAGAAGCATGGTGAAACCGATATACTTCATAAACCGTTCTCTGCGAGCCGCCAATGCCCCATTGATCGGTAGACCAAGAGCCTGAAGGAGCTTATTGATTTGCTTGCCTGCAGCACCTCACCGCATTTAGAAACCAAACCAAACCGCGTGTAGTGTATAAGTTTTTCAGACTTTCTCACTCACCCTTAAGTTTCTTAATCCCCGCTCCAGTTTCCGGAAAGCCGGGGATGGGTTTACCATCAGCGCCATAGAGCGGCTCAAGAGGCATAGTTGAAACAGTGATCGCGCTGTTCATCAGACGGGCGAGATTGTTCTTATTACTAGTAGACAGGATATATATCAGTTATACTCTCCTCACTCCCAACCGAATAAATAATCCGAAAGAAACGCAGACTCACTGCAGCGCATTATCCCACCGAAACTGCTCCCTCTCCTCCAAAGACAGCGTGTAAGGAACCCCAACGAAGATCCCATCCCCCTCCTCCATCAGCAGATCGTTGAGGAGCATGGTGATCTGCTGAAACTGGTGCAATGTCCCGGGCGTGTGCTGCGGGAACAGATCGGCGAAGAGCGGGAGATGGTCGAGGACCTGTTGCTGGATGGCGTGGATCTGCTGCTCGATGAGCTCGATGTGGTTCATGAGTTCGGCGTGCGCCGTGTCCAGCTCCTCCTCGAATTGCGAGGCTGTCCTTTTTGCCGCTTTTTTCTTCTTGTTGGAGAATAGGCGGGCCACGCGGGTGAGGCCGGGGAGCCGCTTGAGGAGGCGGAGTGGGGAGGGCAGACAATTCCAGCGTTGTTGGTGAGAAGTAGTAGTGGTAGCGGAGGCAACTTCGGGATCGGGCTCCGACCCAGTTGAGGGGGGGTGCTCGGGGGGTATTTGTTCGTCTGCCATTGGGGGGGGGAAGGATGGAAGGTTAATCCGAGTCGAGTTGGGAAGGGCGAAGCGAGGTGGTGATGTTGACTTTTGGGAAACGCTTCGTTGCGCTTTGCTGGAAGGGTTGGTTTTGAGAGACTAAGTCGGGTTTTCGCTCCCTTCCTTTTCTCTCTTCCGCCCTAGTGCCTCCTGCTAACCACCTCTCTCTTACTCGAGTAAACTAAGCGGAACCGAAGGGAAAGTGAAATAGCAGCGAGTCACTGCCCAAAAATTCAAGATGGGCATAAAGCCATAGCAGTATGACCGGAATTGGAATGTCGTAAATCCCATACCACAAAAGCAAATGACCTCCGCGTTATACAGTAAAACCTCCGTGACAACAATTCACCCACAGTACACAACTTCACATATACTCTATCTAATTTGGAGGTGAGGGATCTGCGTTATCGTTTCAGCTTACCAGATGGTGAATGAGTGGATGGCGTTTATCACGGATGCGCACATGTGATGCGCACTCTTTCGGCTTCACATCTATCAGACTATGAAAAAATGGCCCAAAACATGGGAAAAGAAAGTCCTTTATTATTTGGCTAATAGAGCATCCTTCACTATAAGGTAAGGTACTATTTAAATATTAAGCAAAACATCTCATTTCCCTTCCAGCGTTACACATTACCTGTTGCAGATAACACCATCCCGCTATCCATCCTGCCGGGTTATTACCATTTTTCCGCTTCGGAAGGGAGCATACGTTCGTACTTTTAAATATTCTGTGTCATTTATTAGCGCCGGAATTTGTCATTTAGTACCGGCCAACCGGTCTAGTGGGATTAGCCTAACCACAACTTTCCAACTGGGATCACTTGTCTTTCCAACGATCCTGGCTCATGGGTTAACTCCACAAACTGCTCCTCGAGTGAGAAATTGTGAACACTCCAGCCAATGGGAGCCCCAGTAGATCTAGTTTTCCGTTTGCGTCTTGTGCTGCTGATAGGACCCAAAAGCTTGTTTGCTAGGCCCGCTATCCCCCCCAGAGACACCGGTCGAATAATCAAGATGCCGGCGACCTGGAGCAACAAAAGCAAGTTCAAATATCAGGCCACGCGTCATAAATGCGACCGGTGGGTCGGACAACTCGCCGAGCCAGCCAATAAATAAGAAAGCGCTTCAAACAAAGCTGGGAGAGTTCTCTACCGGTACCGTGTAATCTTCCGGAAAAGAGGGACTCCTTCTGGTTTTGGGGGGAAACTTTGTTTGAACGTCCATTCCATGGTCGATCTTCTCCATTGATGGTAACCCGATGGCGATCCGGAACTTCTCCTTTGATAGTACTGACCCCTTTCGCACAAGGAATTCATCTCACCAAATTGGGAGAATCACAAAGGATTTCCTCTCAATAGGGGGACACCGGTTTTTTTCTCCCGCTGGTTAAAACGCGAACTCCGCGATAACCTTCTCGTTGTGCTCGGAGCTTCATCGATTCGCACCCGCCTGGCTTTGTGGCCTTCCCCCTGCCGTGAGACTGGCACACGATTTCATAATCTTCTACCTCCGCGCTCAAATCAGTGAGGTTGCTCGTTAGACGCCGAGCTGAAGAATCACAGCCTACGGGCTACCTCGGACGAACAGGGCAAATCATACGAGAATCCTTCTACTACCGCACACTCCGGATTCGCGCCGGGTCATCAAACCCGTTTGCTCATACCAACAAGCCAACCTAAGAACACTAGTGCAACCAGTATAGCTCTTGAACTCAGGCCATGGCCGTTCGACTCCTGGGCAGATATCGTGGTTCTTGCATCGCTTTCCATTCCCCCCCCCGAGAAATAGTGGGAGGTGACACGCGATCCATGGGACGAGTCAACATGCGCAGCTTGGCTGCGCATTGTGATTGGCCGAGCCAACCCCCACTCCGCAGGCCAATCCAACATCAAATACTCGTACCCACGAACGAGCCGGGGCCGGCACCCGGGGCTGGCCGGGTTCGAGAACTTTAATTCCACGTCGCTTGAGATGGTTTCCGCTTTAGTCCTATTCTGAGGAGAAATTTTAAACCCATAAATCATGTGCTACATGCGAGGCGCCCGAGACTTTACACGGGTTGACCGTACCAGATGGAACCCGGGACATCTCTCCTGAAAGCTGGGGTTTTAGTGAAGCGAAGGAGTTGAACCAAGATAAATTGATATAAGGCCCCAACTACTAATAACATCATCAATCTCCCGAAACTCACGCGCGTTTCTGTAAGACCTCGCTAATATTGTCCTGGCTCAGCAATTCAGGACGGAACGACCAACGCATCAGACAAGCCTTGAGACAACGGGAAAAATGTCTCAGATGTTGCCGTGGGACAGACCCGCCGTAATATCAGTGGCGCCCGTCACTCAGTAACAGAGCATCGGGCGGAAGCTCAAATTGGGAACAGAAGGGTGCCTGAACGCCTTATGGCTATTGATCTCCCGGGCGTCAGTCAAGGTATACTAAGCAACGAAATGACAACCTCCTGGGAACATGGTAGATTCCAGGGTGTAACTTCTCTGGAGAAGGAAACTACCTCAAGTGGATCGTGAGCAAACACAGGAGAAGGCTCCAGGAAAATAAGAAGCCCGCCCGCCGATATCGCGTATTCTGGAAGAGGGAGGCAACGCTCAGGATTTATTCGAGAGTCTCGTCTTTGGTAAAGGGTCGCTCGGGGCGGGCGTTCTCGAAAACCTGAGCTCTTTTTACGGTAAGTTGTCATTAGCTCAGGTACGGGTAAGTTTGCTGGAGCCTAAGAGCCACTACCTACCGCTTTTTCCCAGCTCTGGAGTCTAGGACACTCAAAATTCTGTCATGGGGATTATCGTGATGGCCACCACTCGTTTAGATGGTCGTCCGCACCCAAAGTCCAAATCCTTGATCAACCCATCGAAGGTAAGGGAAGGTTTGCGGACTGAGCGTCGATCAATAGAAACAAACACCACCAAAACATGAGAGAGAAATGATGGGGTGGAAAACCTCGCTTTCCCCCATGCCATCCTCTTTTTTTTTATACAAATGGATCCTTCCAGAAGAAAGTCGGGGCCATACAGGGCTCCCTCACTGATTCACATCCCCTCGCTTTTCACCAACATCCCCGACCCAGCTAGAATTCCACGGGTTTCCACGAGGTTCTGTCGAATGCGAGGTGAGCTGAAATGAAAGTCTGCCAACCACCAACCATTCCGCACCCTGAGTATGCGTATGGACCATGAGGGAAAGGTGAAGAAGGTAAGTCAGTCGGATATCATAGGAGGGGGGGAGAAGATAGAAGGGGAGAACGAGAAAAATCCGCAAAATGTCCTCTCCACCCCCGGTACCCCGAGCATCCATAGGATTCCAGACACCGCACCGCCAACCCACCAACCAGCTTCCAACCCGATGACGAATAGGATGGATGGTGAGTTTAAAAATGAAAGAAAAGCAAAGAAAAAGGCACCAGTAAAGGTGCAAGTATTATATTGTAAGAGTGCGAGCAAACAGATGGCCTGCTCGCCTGCCAGTGTAAATCACTCCCACCCGTAAAAATAATATTATAATGGTAGAGATAAAGTTACCGCAGTTAAGTTACGACCTATTACCGGCAGAGAAAACCTCCGGACGGCCGGTATGGTAAGGCAAGCTGCTGCGCTGCGGTGCTATACAGTAAAGTACCGTTACGGCACCACACCACCACCACACCCAACTCTCCCGGAAGTTTGGTGCTACGGTACGGTAAGTAACAGCGGATGCTGCAGCAGATCACCAGGAACAAGAAAGGTTTAACGAACGGGGGGAGTGACAATCAAGGCACAACAACAAATCTCCTCCGAGTAAGGTTCCTTCCTTGGCCATAGCTGTCTGCGAAAAAACAGGGGGGTATTCGAGGGGGTGGTTTGCCAGTTGTTTTTACAGCACTATCGGTACCCGGGGGGGGGGGTGCAAAAATACTTCGTAAGCCTCAACACCCAAAAGATGTGAACGTATGATATTTTATCCCCAAGTATGCAATATCGCCGGTGTGATGCCATAGGGTATCCTAGCTCCAAAGTTATATCATATCATACCCAATCTCACACAAGACTCTCGTTCAACCCCCGGAGTCCTTCATCCCGGATAAACCTCAATCATCATCATTGCTGCACTGCACATACATATCATACTCCTAGAATCGCAGTGGCACTATAACAACCCTACATGAGATACTACGATATAGTACCACCACTCGGGGCATTATAATCATGGATCGAGAAGGATAAAAGAAAAAAGAAAAAATGCCATGATTAGAAGTCTCGACAGAAGGAAGATGAGCAAAAACAAAGCACAAATGCCGTATCATGGTCACATCCCTACTGGATTAACTCAGACTAAGTAAGCAATAAGAAGAAAGAAGAAAAAAAAGTGGTATCAAAATGACAAAACAACAAAAAAACACCCAAACATGAACCTTCAATGCTCCATGACCAAACCAAACCAGTGCCGTACGTACCCTCCCGAAACACGCCATCACCATCTTCGAAGAGGAAAAAAAAGAAGACACAAAAGACATAAGGAAAAAGAAGTCGGTTGGGCCTCGAGAAACCCCGAAAAATCCGGGACCAAGTAGAGATGTAACGATAGAGTAGAGCTAAGAGGGACTCCGCTATCGGGGGAGAAAAAAAACAGAACAAGAAAGGCATCATCAGCAAAGGTACAAAAATCAAAGGCACTGTTATGCCGTTTTTTTTAAAAGGTACTCGGAAATGAAAAAATGTACTGTACAAGTAAGTCATTTGGTTAAGGTATACAAGTAGAAGGTAACAGAATTTTGAATTTTTGAATTTTTTTTTGAAATAGTCGCAACCTTTTTTTTTCAGTCAGGTAAACTCACGTTCTGATTGCTAAGTTAACAATCGCCCAGTAGATGATTTCCTTGCATCCTTCAGGCGGAAAAATGTTGGGGCGCAGTCCCGTTCCCATTTCGATGGAAAAGCTGGATCACCTTCTTGCCCACATTCTCCTCCAGCTCCGTCCCATCACGGGCGATCTTTACCTCCCTATTCGCATTCCAAATATTCCTCAAGCCCTTGGTTCGATAGAATGGCAGTCGCGTGGTACAAATCCATTCCACCTTAAATGGCTTGCCCCAGGCCCTTGCGACCGCAACAGGACGCTCCTCGTGCTCACCACTAGACTCTCCATCAGTGCTAGCGCTAATTGGGCTGGGAATTTCGTCGTCGGATATCGCCTCCCAGAAGATAGTGCCTCTTCCGGAGTCGTCGATAATGCGACCTTGGGGTGCCAGTGCGGTTGCTGGTGTGTATATCGCCAGCGGAAGATTAGGGTCTTTGTGAGGTTTCGAGGATGGAGCCCATTTAATATCTGTTTGGTCGTCTAGGATCGGGGAAGCCATTCTCGCATAGCCGTAATATTCACCGGACTTGTTTGCTGAGAATATGAGATAGACGTTGTCCGCTGTCTGTAAAAATCGGATTGTGATTAGCTAGGTAGACATTGAAAAAGATGAGGATTAGGGTGGGAACCCACCTGGAAAGCCTGGTTTAAAGTGGATTCGTTATGGTATTGAGTTGCCCAGATCCCGGTTCGCACGCTCATGTCCAGATCCTCCACTGTCAAGCTTTTAACGATGAATATGCGATCCTTGCCCACGCTTCTGCTAGTAACCTTTGGCCCAACTGGCGGACTTTTAACCCTGCCATCCTTGCCCGCTTCTGTCTCGCTGACACCTGTTGCCTCGTCGCCACTATCTCGAGCCGAGTGAGCGGATGGATCCAGCGATAGTGCAGGCGCTGAATTTCTTCTCAATCTGCAAACTAGCTTTGTGTTTTGAAACTTCGAGTCATGGAATCTGACCATCGCCGCACTGCAGGCCTCCTGGGTGCGGTAGTTCACAAAAGCGCAGTTACTCTTCGATATTAAAAAGACACTCTCAATGTCATTCTTGAAATCCTGTGAGAAGTATTCCTTCAAGTCCACTACCTGGGCCCCAATCGGAAGATTGCCGACCCAGAGTGCGTTACCTGATTGCTTCGGCTTGCGAGGAGGCCCCCGTGGGAGAGATGGGTGGAGTAATGAAGCTGGGGAGGGCGAAGGGGGGTCTGATGTTCCGAACGTCTTTGCATTTGCTAGGAGACCTGAAGTATTCGTTGAGCTGTTAGGCTGGGACAGCTCAAGCTGTGGAGGAGAGAGTGTCGGGGCAGGGTAGCAGCTCTGACCCGGGCCTCTTGCGGAAGGCTCAGTGTATCCACTCGTTGCGACATCTCTTCCACCACCACCAACTCCAACCCCAGGACCCGCGGCCGTAGCATTTGCAGCTTTACCGTCCCAACGCGGCACTCCCGGATACCCGACAAACTGGGTGGCCCCAGTCGTTTCCGAGTCTGACCCCCGCCGTTTAGATGGTAACTGTCGCAGCGGGAAGCTATGGCGCCTAACATAAGGGCCTGGTGGGGTTTGGCCCTGGGATGGATGCGGTAGTTGTTGAGCCGGAATCTGGTGCGCAACGTACTGTGGGGGCACAACGAAAGGCCGATTCATCTCAATCGCAGACCAAGACGGGAATTGAGCTTGTGTGAGGCCTGTAGATTGGGGGTAATGGGGAGGGTAACTAGAATAGGAAACCGCGTAGGAGCCCGACTGAGCCTGAGCCTGTGGATGTTGTGTAAAGACATGTGTGTAGTGCTGGCCATAGGAACCGACAAGAGTATGTTGATATCCAGGGGCAAAATATTGGCCATTCGGGGTTGGAGGTACTGAGCCTCCCTGGTACTGATGCACTTGATGAGACAACTGATACGCCATTCCTTCTGGAGCGTGCCCGGCTTGCAATCCTCGGCTATAGTTAGGGGGAATATGAACCCCTTGTAGTACTTGGGGGTAGACAGGTAAACCCCGTGGAACATTTGCACCATTGGGCCCGGTTTGAGTATACTGGTGATGTGGGGTGGAGTGTGATCGTTGTGGCAAGAATGGGGGACCTTGTACGTATTGTGGTTGACTAAAGTGGTATCCCTGAGGCTGCTGAACCGACTGAGCTCCCATTCCTGAATCTCCTGCGACAGGATGAGATGTAATATATGGATCTGGGGCAGGGAAGAGAGTCGCAGGAGTTTGCTGTTCGGGTGCAACGCTTTTTTCATGTCCCGTGCGCCCTCCTTGGGGTGTGGATGATACTATTAGGTTGCGCATGGGTCCACTAGGCTGTTTTCCACCGCCCATTGGGTATCTCTTGGGTATCTGCAAAGGGTACTAGTTAGACAAACACGCGTCTTGCAGATTTCCAGATCTAGCAAAATCGATAAAGTTGATTGAAATGGAAAAAAAAAATGAAAAAAAGCAAGACCAAAAGGGCAACTAGTACTGTACTAGTACATAGCGGCCGCTTGGGGGGGGGAGAGATTTAGAGCATAGAGACGGATTGGGAAAAGCTGAAAAAAAAAAGTCTTGAAAAATATAAGAAAACCCGGGAGCACGGGAATGGGATTGAGGGAGGGAGGGAGGGAGGGAGGGAAAGAAAAGAAAATATCAATCACCGGTAATGGGGATCAAGGCGGGCGAGATTTGTAGAAAATATTGCCTCTATGGGGAAATGCGTAAAACAAGGGAACGGGGAGATATCTAGCGCACGCACCGAGCCTATTTATCACAAGAGACTGCTTGCGATTTATATCCCGTGTTCCTATTCCAACGGGAGGAATTGGGGGGGGGGCGGGTTGTATGTGTGGAGATCTTTATGGTATTGAGCCGGCTGTCAACCAAACGCTGTTAGACTCAAATTTGCTCTCGACCGGCGAGCACCAACGGCGACTTATAGGTAGTGATCCAGTAACGATCTTCCTCCTAAGCCAGTTGACCGAGCTGAGCTGTAGAGCGGGAAGGGAGAAGAACAAGGGGATGTGTCTCAAGAGGCATCAACACAATACTAAGACAGGACTATCCTATGGTTCTGGGGATAGCAAACGCTGGTGCAATACTCACTTTTTCTCCACCCTTCTTTCCTCCCCTTTTTTTCTCAAGTCTTTTTTTATTTTTATTTTTTAATCCAGGCCTGCCTGAGGGAATTTTCCCTTCCGCCCGCAGCAAGATTAAAAATCTCGAAGTAGAGTTGGACTAATGTTGAGGTTAAAAGGAAAGGAACTATGTTGTGGTTGAGAAAGCGTGGGGGTGATATATTTGGGTAAAGCTTCGGGGGAGTGGTAGTAAAGGATGGAGAGTGTGCAAGGGAATAGCCAAGAGAAAAGAAGAAAGTAATAGGGTTAGCAGATAAGGTAGACCTTGTGAGGCGCCCTAAAAAGAGAGACAGCGGAAAATTCTGGAGAAGATGAATAGTCGAACCAGAAAAGGGCTTCGGGAAGCTCTTGGGACTTGGTGCGACTACCGTGGTGACGGTAGGAGGTTTGGAGGCTCTCACACAGCCGCGTCACAGGGATGGGTGGATTGAGTGGTGGGGGGAGGGAGGGGTATAAGGATTGCCCGCAGTGGCGAAACCGAAGCCCAAGTGCCCGGTTGGGGGGGGGGGGGGGCCGGGAAGAGGGTTGGTGGTACGAACTTTGTACTCGTAGGGAATTTTTTAGACAATCAGGTACAGGGCTTGCGGGAAGGGGAAAGAAGAAAAAAAGATGCAGCGGGATAATGCTAAAAGAGGTGTGTTTTCTTTGGCACTCGAGTACAAAGAAGAAGATAGGCAATAGTAAAAATAATGATGATAATGGTGATGATAAGGTAATTGTAGTGCGAATTAGAGAATCGGGGGCATGAGTAGGACAACTCGATGAGGGGAGGAAAGGAAGAATCTAGTGGAGATTATAAGGAGCAAACCTAGATGTCGAACGGGGCCAGAATACGCAGAGAATAAGCTTTAGATTGAATGGGCGGGGAAGAAATTGAATGGAGCACCATATGGTATTGCGAATTCCTTGATTTCACGGGGGTGAGGCTGAAAATGAAAAAAAAAAAAAAAAAGACCGCGTGAAATCGGCCTCCAGTACTAGCTTGCATACCTGTGATTCGTAACTTGTGTTCAAAGGTTGCGTGGGTGCTGAATCGCCATGCGCGGTGGATAAGAAGCAAGGAGAAGAAGAGATACAGGTGAAGTGATGGTACGAGAGGCAAGAATAAGAGGAGAAGAGAGAGAAACGGGCATTGATTGCGCGGCTTGCCCTATACTCAAAAGTGCAAATGGCTACGGAGCGGGAGGGGAGATTACGGTGGAGCTGGGGATAGTTTTCAGGTGGAGAGGTGCTGAGGTCGAGAGTGTGTTGGATAGATTCAGATTTAGGAGCACGGAGTACCGTAGGCGTGCGTCTAGTGGAGGTGTTAAGTATGATATGTGTGGCAAGCTTACTCTACAGTCAACATGGCACAATCTGTGGTAAAAAAATGCATAGCGTACCGGTACTCTACAAGCACTGGACGAGTTCAGTGCTCCATAGACAGGCTAAAGGCAGCCTCAATAAAAGTGTTAACATGGACTGATGGTTACACTCTCCTATTGTCCCATCGCCCGCCCGCCCGCTCTCCAAAAAAGGACTAGTCTGACTCTCAGGCGGGAATCGGGAGTGTGGCGCTAAGACCTTTTAAATTCCCGCGAACAGGGCTGCTGCGGGCCCTTCGAAGGCGTCAGCAGCGGGGAACCAAAGAAAATCTCTTGGTTTCGATGTGGACTAGCACTGCCTTTGATCTGGTTGGTCAATTGTCATAACGATTGAAGGGGCATTGGACTTTGCGATATCTGGATTGCTGTTGGAAGGGACAGAAGATAATTATGGACGAAAGGAAGGAAGGGGAGAAGAAAATGAAAGGAAGAAGAAAAAAAGAGGTGAAAAGAGGAAAAATAAAAAATAAATAAATACTTGTACTCGAGTATATTCTCCGTCTACTCGTACATCCCTGCGGCCTTCGCCTGGGAGCCTGATGCGCTATTAGAATTATTTATCATCACCGAATGGCTAACCTAACAATAATTGGAAAAGTAGTTCCTATACAACCTAGTGCACAATCCCCCCGACCAAGGGGGCCCAGAAGAGTTTCTCTTCAATCTGTGGGCTGCATAGTGGCCGCTTACCGGACGGGTTAGTTGTGATACTCGTATCGGTAGTTGTCCATTGAAGAAGGTGCAACCCCTGCTCCATCTGTCTTAGACTGTATCCCTGAGGGGTATGAGGCTGGCTGAATCCCCACAGGTGGCGTTTCCCGCAGAAAGGGAAGACCCCACGCGTCCAGTGCCTACGGTACGCATCGAGCCGAGCAGATCCCAAGAATCCAATCCGACCCCCTGCATGAAAGTGTGCCGGTACTATCGGGGGCACGATGCATGCTTCTGTATCAATTAAAAATTGACAGCATGATCCGAATAGAGCCTGTTGGGGCGTGGGATGCACAGAAAAGGAGGGGGTGATCTTGTATGAAAGGTGATATCAACTCCCATACCGCTACAGCACCGGTACGGTACCGCACTTGGCCGCCTCCCCTTCCAAAGTCCGGATCGTGAGAGGTCATCCACCGCAGGCCCGATGACCCCGATTCTGTTCGATTATGGTCGTAGTGCGACATATACCTCAACCTCAAACATCAGTGAAAAGCACTAGCGGGGGAGATTATTCCGAGCCAACCTCCTATGGGATTCATAAAACATGAGTCCAAGGAGGGGAGGAAGGGAAGAGGAACGTTATCGACCAAAAAATGCACCATCTGCACAATCGATCGAGGAAAGCACAATATCACCAAAAATCTATTCCCAACAAAAGAGCAGTCCTTCTAGAAGACGAATATCGCGATACCAACCGAGCAGGGTATCCCAGGTTCGCTCACCCACCCTCTTCCTAGACATTTCTTTCCTGGTAATCGACCGGTAAACTGCTGCAGTAGTTTATCCGCGGTGTGTTGATAAAATGCGTATTTGTGGGCTATGGTGCAGCACGGGAGCCCTGGGGGTTATCTCCTACGGACTGTAACCAGAATGGTACGGGTAGAAAGTCTAGTTAAGTACCGTCTAGTCGAGGGGGGAGAGATAGGGGAAACAATTAAATCTCACCGCTAAATCCCCCCGCGAGTTCGGTAGGGCGGTGGATAGGTACGAAGCAGCTCGAAGCCTTAGCTCGCGTATTTTTTTTAGCGGCGCAGCGGGCATCTCCAGAGCCCGGGAGGAGGGATTGGCTGGAAGAGCGGATTGGGGGGGGGGGGGAACGGGACACAAGAGCACGAGGAGTCTTTTCCGGGAAAGCGCATTGTGATAGAAACGAGCTAATAAAAATAAAAATAAAAATCTTTGCAAAAGTTTTTTAAGTTGCTGTATCGTCGCAGGAATTACGCACCTACCAATTCTGCCCGTTTCAGAGGGCATCGTGATAATTCGTTTCGTAAAATGTGATACGACGAGAAAAAAAGAAAGAGCAAAATTCTTCATCGGGCTGGGAATGTGAAGGCAAATACCGTGAAATCTCGTTCAACTCACTATTAGACTATCAGCGCGAATCCCATCAAAATAACAACTCTCACATCCTGCGATATCTACGGTGCGGCACAGCACACGATTCTAAACATTATGATTGAAGGAAATACCCCTTCCTTCTCACACTCCACCCCCAATAAAAAAAAAAGCACAAGTATGGCCTACCAGTGCTTACAAGTAGCGGTACTTTCGGTACAAACCCCCCCCACGGCCGGACTCGAGATCCGCCCCATGCCCATCCCAAATGCAGCCGGTCCATCCATTCAATGGTGGCCTGGTGTGCTACCGATACTCCCGCAGGTCGAGGAATTTTATCGGGAAAGCACCAACCTCACTTTTGCCTCATTTCAAAAAAGTGGCAAATTCTTGAAATCCCATCGAGGCGCCGACATGAGAAGCTTGGCTTTTTCTCTCCTTTTCCCTGCTATCCGCGGTAGAGTACCGGTAGGGGGAGTTGCAAGTTAGTTAGTAACTGGCCGGGTAGCCGAAACTTGAATTACTTGTCCTATCATATAGAAATTAAGTTAACTAGACTGTAGAGCACCTGAGACTTGGCTCGTGAGGAAGAGACGAAGGGGAGAAAAAAGGAAAGTAGTCTAGGTTTGGAGGCCGAGGGAGAGGGGCGCGGGGTTCAGAGTGAGCGAGTAAGTGAGCGAGTAGTCTAAGTCAGTGAGCAAATGCGTTGCAGGGTAGTGTCTTACATCATAGGTGCCCGGAAAGTACCGCTTTAAAACTTTTGCAATGGCATGCGATACAGGAGACTATCGGATGTGTGCTAATGGTATCGAGGAATGGGGGATTTGAAACGGGAATCTTGGGGCGGGGAGTTCGCCCTCTTGAGATCTGCGGGTCCTTGCTTTTTCTTTTCTTTCCTTGGTTTTCTACATCCAGTAAATTTATTCTCTTCCCTGTGCTTTGCTGTTGCGACATTGTATTTTTAGCATTTTCCTTCTTTTTTGAGGTATCGGTAGGGTAGGTTAGTTGGGTGCTGATCCGAGTGGTGGATTGTTTGTCCCGGAATTTCGAGGAAGTTTGAGCAGAAACATCAGATGCGCATTTTGTGCCTGTGATGGGGACACATAGGGAGACTGTGCTGGCCATTGTAATGGTTGTGAATGAACGAGCAGGTGACCAATTCGTGGTCGTCAGCGGAGATCTCTAAGCGATAGCACGGTTGAGCGGAGAAAAGAGGTATAGTATGGTAATGTTGGGGGAAGAGCTTCGGAGCTCAATTTCCAAGTCGGAATTTGTTTCCGGATCGGAAAGTAATTGCTGCCCTGAATATCGGCGCTGGGTATGATGGACTATCAAAGAAAAAATCTCTGGCGATCTAGTTAGTCAGTCTCCTGATATCTCTGGGGGTGAAAGGTGGGAGGAACAGATCCGTTCGTGTCGGGCGTTTGATGCGCGGTGTACACACAATACCGCCATCCCGAACGGCCTCCCTCTCGGGCTCGCAGCCGGCGGTACCGTAGTTGGGCAAACAAGCGTCAATGTATGATAGTCTACGAGTAAAGTTTGGGACATCCATTTTTTTCTTTGAATCATGGCCAAGCGTGCTACCACACAATTTCTCGGTAAACACCGGTAAGCGAATCCTCGAGAACCGTGGCAAATGGATAAGCTTAACTTGATCCCTCACTTATTTACTTTTTCTCCTCGACCCCCTTCCCGCATGGGGTTCGGGAAAAAAGGGGAAGAAGAAAAGAAAGTGGCAACTGCTGGACACCCCCTTACGGACACACATCAACTGACACTTTTTCTCAACACCACCCCATTGGTTAGATCTGCTCTCCATCGCCAACATGGCTTTCTTGGGCAGTTATCGATGAGATTCTTTGCCCACTTGAAAAGAAAATGGCCGGACATTATGCAATAGATCCTGTCCTTTTTCCTTGGGTAACAGCGAACCACGGGCTTCGATGGTGGGGCTAAAACGCTTCTTTCACCAAAGTTCCCTGGTGAGGTGAGGGGGGGAGAAGATCATTGTGCAAGACAAGGCTGAGCTGACGACGATGAGCCACGAATCACCCACATTATGGTGGCGAGTGCGGGAGATCTCGGTAATTCGAGCCTTCTCTGATGTCTTGGGGACAAATGCTCGAGGCGATGGATGCTTATTGGTGTGCCTGATAACCCACCAAATCCCTGGCAACCGAGCTTCGGCAGCCTTGAATAGAAGGCAATTTACGATATAATTTCGGCCGTTGTGTGGCGTCGGGTGCCTTACACTGTTGCCCAGAAGGACGATAGCTGGATGATCGCTTCTTGGTGAGTGCCATTTTCTTTTGCTCTCGCTATCATATCCCTATCAGAGAGGCGAGCAAGCAATCAAGGTTGGAAAGCCACCGTGTCGGCTGCGTCACTTGCGGCTGAAAACAAAAGCAAAAATAATAATACTGAAGGTGCAAAAAATCTTATGCTCTCTAAGGTATGGACTACGGTACCCGTATGATGGAAGTTCTGGGAGCGCATACCAAGTGTTAGCACTGCACCTACTCGTATGATACTTGCAAAAGCTGTCATCACCACAGACTATCGTACCCTACGGTACCGGGTTCCTCCTGGCGCTTCGGACGGGATCGGCAATGTTTTATGTCTGAAACGTCGCCATCTCTCTCCGATGGTTGTCATTCCGGTAAGGCTTGACACTTTCCAGCTGAAAGTGAGTTCGGAAGGCGAGTTCACCTTTCTGGCCTGACGTTTGTTAGCCACTACTCAACTAGGATCACAGGTTGTGGACACCCAACATTACCCGTACTGTAGCGGATAGTAAATTGACTGCACGTGCGAGGTCTGGTTGGGGGCTGGCAACGGTGTAGCACGTACTTCGACCCCGGTTTGATTGGCAAATTTACTACATGCGATCCTCATACCACAACCAACGAAGGTCCTCTGTATGCCCATATTCTCTTCGGGGGATTCGCAAGCTAAGGCGAATTTCTACAAGTCCTTTTCACGTCTTCAGCCAGCCATAATCTCAACGTTTCTTCGCGATTAGCGCTCTGAGACACTCTTACTTCAGCTGCGGCATAGATCGCCGGGATTGAGCGAGTGAGAAAAAATGAATCAACCGCTCTCCTTACATGAAGATGGCAGAAAGGTGAACAAGGATAGAAGGCTAGAGGGAATTGGATGGAATTTCCATTGAAGTTGAAACCTTTTTTCCTCGCGTTGATCGGGGTCGTTGACAGTCGCCGGGATTTCACCGGCTTGGATGCATCACACTGATTTCAGTGCAGGTTTAGTTAATTGTTGGGGGATGGGTTACTGACGCTGTCCTAGGAATTGGGGAGGGCTGCTCTTGTAAGTTAAGGTGGCGATTTTTTTTTTTACCCTCTGCATGTTGCAAGCACTGTTCTGCCCATCTCAGGTGATTACAGGCTAGCCGACGATAAGGGGCGCGATCAGCATTGAGAACTGAAAATCCACTTCTATATAATACGTTTTTATGACTCGTACCGGCAGCGGGGCGCCAATCCGACCTTTCGGAGATCATATCAGGTATAGCGAGAACTTTGGGTTGACGGTTGAAGCCTTCCGGCCAGAAAGTGAGGTGTACTGTACAAACGCTCTGTGCTGCTGTATATGCTTTTTAGTTCGCCTCCTATCCATCGCTCGCAATCGATCAGAGCGTATGGTCTTAGGTCCAAGGGCCGCTCCTCATTGCTATTCGTCGGGTGTCAAATGAGATATCATCCCTGCGGGTTTGCAATGGGGTTGGTAATGAGCGACATGTGGGCAATGCATGCCATAATCCTTTGCCGGTCTCTGTGCTGCATGTCTGTGTTCATCAGGTCTCTTCCCTCTGCTCCGGGCACGTCACCTTTTGCCTATAGCACTTGCTCGTTATCCTCTCCAGGTGCTATGTGCGGAGTTGGCCATGGGCTCACAGTTTTTTTCTTTTCTTTTCTTTATTTTGCTGGGCTGTTCTCCTGGGGGTTTGCCGGACTCACCCTTGGCGGAACCCCGTGGATGCGCGTTTGTGGGCAATGGGAGGTTGTTTTTTCCCTTTCCCTTTCTCTCTGATATTATACCTCTCAAGGCGAGCATCTTTCTTTTCTTTTCTCCTCTGTTTCTCTCCCCTTAGCTTGCGGATTTGCTCACACTTTTAATCAGCCTGGCAATAGAGCCGGGTCGATACTCAGGGTCTACCTCTTTACTCCCGATGAATATCTTCAAAAATCTGTCTCATGGTGGGTCTGACTTGGTGTTTGTCGTTAAAATCTATAGGCCCCGATATGCCAAGGTGGTGTCCTTCCTCGAATCCGGCATTTGCTTTTGTAACTTTGCTCGAAATTTCTACGAATGTTACACGACGGTAAAGGTGTGTCTTTCCTGCCCCCCTTCCACGGCTGTCAGTTTCGTGTGGCCTACCGAGGAAGCTCATAACTGGTCATGCGGGCGGGTCTAAATATCCCTCACTCGCCCCTTCGCCCCCATCCCTGTTCAATGAAGTGAGTCTGAGGCCTGGGAAACCCTGGTTAGTTCTGTTGAGTATCAACCTGCACTTTCCCCTCGGGCTATGTTGTTTCGCTTGTGTGGAAGGGAATTGTATCCAGCCGGTGCTGATACCTGCAGGTTTCTCTTGCGCTGTCACATTTCTCCTGGCTCTTGTGCCCCGCTCTCTATGCACCCTTCGAGGGAAGTTAGTGATGCCATAGCTGGGACGCTTTGACATGTCCGCGTGAAGGCATCTAGCAGGGTCTAATTTGGTTAGCCCTCTTGGCAGTGTGGGGGAGGCTTGAACCGGCTTTTGGAGCTGTTTAAGTGACCTTAGGTCATCTGGAAATGCCATTCGAATAGTGATTGTTGGATCAACGTGGACTCCTCGGCCGTGGCTTGCCTACGTATCAGGGTTGATGCATGATAGAGAGCTGGAGGCATGGTGTGCTGGCCCTGGCCCCTGGTGTGGATCATGTCTGGTATGCAAGGTCCGGACTCGGAAGGTTTAGGGTGTGGAGGCATATAACTTAGCGTTTGCTTCGATTGGCTTACCATAGCGATTTAGCTTATTTACGCATGTAAATCAATGTAACTACTTAAAGGGTTGCCTTTGAGGGTTCGAAGATAGTGCATTCACGGCCCATTTGCTGCCGCAAGGTTTACTAATATTAAAATTCGTTGCGAAGATCTATTGGAGCCGGATCTAAATGAAGCCCTGTAATTGCTTCCCTCCCTTTTCTTCTTTTTTCTTTGTTCCGACAGACCACTTTGGCAGATGCTGGTTTCCTCCTGCAAGATCCTTCTCATGAACTACTACAGTGTTTTTTCCTCCTTTTCTCTTTGTCAACGATCTGCCTTATCACATCGACGCCATACAGGCCCCAGACTTTATATGTGGTGTTATTCTAGCGGCCCTCCTATGGGACACATGACATCCTTCTTTTTTATTGATACTATTGCTTCTTTAGGGTCCCTTTTTGTGCAGAGATGTCGGAGATTGAAAACCTTCCTTTCCGTGTAGGAGATCGCCTGGTTTGTCTCAAGTGATTAATACTCACTGGCTATGACATCTAGGAATTTTGAACCATCCTAAAATATCTAATTGGAAGGATAAGAAGAATGGGAGACACGGCAAAGCTTGGATATGTATTCGCACTTTTTATCTCTATCCCCTCTCCTCCCTCCCTCGATCATTTCGGATCGATCAGCTCACGTGGACAGTGGTAGCGAATTTTGTGGTGCAAAAAGTTGAGCTCGATTGCCCGTGTACTCGAGTAACTAGCCGTGGATCGCAGGATAGTGCTTAGATCTGCATGTGGGTGGAGGGTTTCTGGATGGATACACTTGGGGCTGTAAAGCCCGAACCAATGTAGTGCCGATGGATCAAGACGACCCCTGCAACCCGGGGGGTGGATCAAAATAGAGTTCTCGCGTTACGGAGTATAGCCTATGAGTGTCGCCTGGGATCGATCTACGGTATGCCTTTTCCTTGCTAAAGTAGGTATATCAGCGATTTGGTTGTAGTCTGTAGTGCAGGGTTGGGCCGTGTCATGAAGGATCACTCACCTATGACTGTCTGGGCGGATTACCATATATCTCTCTACCTGTATATATCCTCTGCAGGAGATTGTCTTACGGTGCAAGGGAGGCGTGGCTTATGGTGAGAGGCTGGAAAACGAGTTACGGCGGTGGAGCGGCGATGGGGGTGGTATATTATGTGGCGTGCTATGCTATATATAGTTTTGCAAGAGGGATGGTCAGGGATGCCCGAGCACTCGTTGCATCTTTTTATAGTCTGTATGTTTAGTTTGATCTCGGTACTTTGATGGGATCTCGGCGAATGATAATGGTGGATGTGAAGGAAGTAGCATATCTTTCTATCCATCCGTCCGTCCATTAGTTTCTTGACAAACGCGCATGGTATCCTCCCAGGAGAGTATTCGTTGAGACTCCTCATAGGCCCCCGGTCTAACAGGTAGATCCACCCCCAATCTCCAATTTTCTTTTTTTTATACAGCGAAAAGAATGAAGGATGCTAGAGCCTTGGACAGGGTCATGATCGCTCACTCGCTGCCATGAGACATCATAATATTATTATTGTTGAAAGCTTACAGTAAATTTGCTAGGCATTGGGATGGATACCCGGCGCGAGGTGAGTATGAAGAAAAGAACGCTTTAGGATTCAATAGAGGTTGAAAAAAACGGGGGTTGTAGATAACTCATAGTTGAGAAGAGGGCGCGGGGAGGGGGGGGAAAGAAACAATCTCTGGGAGGAGTTTCTTAGATATCGTGAGCGGGTGTGAGCTGTGCATCGGTAATCTAAAACCTCTTCGAATCCTGCGTTTCTCGTATCATTTATAGCTAAACCCACCTCTTTTCAACCACTGATCCGGCTTCGGTTATCGCTTTGCGCATGGAGGGATCCTATCGTTGGCTATAAGTGATTAATATTTATAATTTTCCTTTGGGGGGGTTTATATATTCTCGCGATACAGCAAATGCGCAACAAATATGACATTAAAATACCGCGATATTTAACCCTCGGTGGAAAGAAATGACAACCAAAGATAGAGGAACAAGTACCAGTCCTCCAAGTGACACAATATGAAAATACCTAACCGGCACAGTTAGTGAACATGTTGAGAAACAATTAACTTCCGGAACAATTAGCAGGAGCCCTGGCATTTGATTCCGGTCAGATTGAGTTATTGTTGGGCTATCTGTCTCGTGGTGTATGCCCTACAGGAACTGGGAGACCGAAAACCTCAGCCTTTCTTAATTAATGGGGGGGAGTAGCGCAAATCAGAACTGCTGCAAAGTGGTATTATATTATGTTATAATAATATTATCATCATAGAATCCAGCTCTGAACCGCAACTGTAAGCGTGAGGTCTGTGTTCCGAAGGGGCGAATGGAATGGCTGTTTGGCGGAGACAGTTTGGCCGTTGATTCAAGCATGTTTCCCAGGAAGGGGATCGGTGGCAAATTGGCAACAACTGTTTCTACTGGTTAAACCGTTTCACAACGGAACGGTCCTGAACGGAACCATCGCGACCAAACGGCCCCTTAGCATTGTGTTTCGTCGGGTTTCTTTCGGTTGCTAGGAGGGGCATGTCTAGTAGATAGAGGGAGGGAGTCGGGTTTTATCCTTGCATATCAAAACCGGTGGGTTCTTTTGAAAGGGGGTTCAGATAGTTCGGGCGACTCGGGCAAGATATCTATTGGTTGTGGGTTTACCACATATAGTGTTCGTTACGGGGGGGGGGCGGGGCGGGGCGGGGCGGGTTTTCACTTGCCGGGCCCCGCCGTTACATGGGGCCGGGGCAGGGAATCTGGCCGGGGCCCCGTCGTTTTCGGGTCCCCGGAGGTCTCGTAACGAACTCTAACTGCATATCTGAAGATGAAATGCGCCCCGCCCGCAGCAAGTCCACAATTCTTTCATCCCCATTACGCTTAGCCCGCGAGAGCGGTGTTTGGCCATCTTTATCAGCCGTTTTGAGATAGATATCGTTCCGTTTTAGCAGTATCCTTACACTTCCCTCGTGGCGATTCTCGGCAGCAAACCAGAGCGGTGTTCGGCCAGTTTTATCAGGTGTGTTAGGATTGACGCCGTCCCGTTCTAGTAGTACCTTCACTACCCCTTCATGTCCATACTCGGCAGCAAACGAAAGCGGTGTTCGGCCATATTCATCAGCTGTGTCGAGATTGGCTTCGCTCCGCTCTAGCAGTAACCTCACGATCCCCTCATGCCCGTTCCATGCAGCCCGCGAGAGCGGTGTTCGGCAATATTTATTAGCTGCATCGATATTAACGTCGTTCCGTTCTAGCAGCGTCCTCACGACCCCCTCATGCCGGTTCTCGGCAGCAAAAGAGAGCGGTGTTTGTCCATAAAAGTTAGCTATGTTGGGTTTGGCATCGTTCCGCCCTAGCAGCATCTTAACAACCCCCTCATGCCCATTCCACGCAGCCCGTGACAGCGGTGTTCGGCCATATTCGTCGGATGTGTTGGGATTGACGTCATTCTGTTTTAGCAGTATCCTCACCGCCCCCTCATGCCCATTCCACGCAGCCCGCGAGAGCGGCGTTGAGCCATATTTGTCTTGTGTGTTGGGATTGACGTCTACCCGCTCTAGCAAAATCTTCACGACTCCCTCATGCCCGTTTTCGGCAGCAAAATATAGTGGTGTTTGTCCATATTTGTTAGTTGAGTCGGGAGGGGCGCCGTTCTGTTCTAGCAGTATCCTCACGACCCCCTCATGCCCGTTCCACGCAGCCCAGGTGAGTTCTGTGTTACCATTCAGATCGGTTGCCAGCACATCCCATTTATTCACCTCCAATAAAGCAACCGTTATCTCAACGCATCCGAGGTATGCCGCACCGTGGAGTCCTGTAAATCCAGTAGGGCGGTCTGCCGGATCACAAGGACGGCGCCAAATAGGAATCCCACGCAGTAAGAGCATCTTCGAAGATATGTATTTATCGTATCCACCAAGTAGTTTTAGTGAAAGCGCTTTCACACTTTCAGTTGTTTCCCGCTTTGCATGTGTACCCCAGTAACAGGAAGCATACTCCACAAAGGGAAGAGTTGGTTGTACAAAACTAACAGTAGGTGAAAATCCTCCTGACCTGCTGAGAGTTGAGATAGGTCAAACAGACTTCGGCAATCATTGAGTGGGGATTGGTGAACAAATTGGGATTATGGGAGAGGTGTTCTTGCAGAGTGTAGTGAACGAGCCGGAGGGTGGACGAGGACTTCTCAACCGTGACAAGCCCTAGAGTGCATGCAAGTAGTGTTTCCATCGCAGGAATATTCTCAATATTCATGTCCATAGATCCTTCTTCTACCCCAAGGGCATGACATAACTCCTCAACATGTAATGGGCGTTCTGAATGTGATATCTACATTAAAACTTCTATGCTGAGCTTTGACTTACTTTTCTGTTGTGCCTTCATGCGTGACAAGGTTGCGGCGTAAGCTTCTCCCAGGCACTCCCCTTTGGTCATCTTTTCAAGCCTTTTCCTTCTCTGATGGATAGTAATCTCGGCCAGGATTGCATCGATGTTTAGGGAAACGAGAAGAAAACTACATACGGTATCACGGTTAGCGAATGATAACTTAGACCTGCGTTGGGAATGTACTTGATATTCTAGCTTACATTTCTGAGATCTTCTCCGGGATGACTCTCATAATATCGGCCCGCAACTGGTCATCCATCGCTTTGGGAGTAATATCACTCTTCAGCTTCGTCTCTAGGTAATTCTTGATATCATCTTGGGTAGGACTGATCGGTATCCTAACCGCCTTGCTAAAAGATTCCACGATTTCGTCGTCGATATGGGGCCTCCCGGTAAGGAATATCAGGATGTTTGGTGACACCCGGACGATTTCTTGTAGTGATTCAAGGAGCCCCCGTCGGGGTGCAGGAGCTAGCTCGTCTAAAGCGTCAATGCATACAAATATCCGCTCTAGCGATGTGACTGTCTTCTTCAGCATTTCGACCATATCCGGGAGCCGGAGACCTCGACCGCCAAATTCTCCCTTGTCCCTCTGAAAAGCCTCCCGTATATACTTGGGGATCCCTCCTTTGCTCATAAGTTGTTTGAGGATGGCGCCGAGCATGCCTGCAGTCGACTGCTCCCGCTGGGCAAGAAAATCACCATAGAGCCCCACCACGGCTTTGTTTCCCGCCCCCCCAACCTGATCACACAGGCTATCAATGACTAGGGAGCTATGATTTTCCACTCGTTATCGACACCCACATTATTCTTCTCTATACAAAGGGCTTGCTTACCTAATATAGGTTTTCCCCACCCCAGGATTCCCATAGCAGAACAACACTGGCTCAACGCAACCATCTTCTTCATCACACCATTTTCTAAACTCGCTGGTTTCTAGTACCCAGTTTCCCACGCCATCGAGTCGGTCGTTTCGTACACCTTGGTGCCGTCGCTGTGGTTCAAGCGGCGATAGCCACCGCTGAATTTGATGCCTCTCAGCATCCGGTCCAAAAGCGATGTTGACAATACCGTAGTTCGTCAACGAGTTGAAAGAGTTGACATTACCGAAGACCTGCTGGCTCCCTGACGACATCTGCCCTTGAGCTAATTATCTGAATGCCTTTTGTCGTGAGAGATATGGAGGGATCGTGTGCGATGAGAATTTGAATTTTCTCGGGGTTGAGGGAATCTCCTGTACCTGAAGGGAGGGGAAGGGATAAGATATCAGGCTCTGGCGTCGCACAAATGCGGCGGTGTATTATTGGTAGTGCCAAGAAAGCTCAAAAGCGAAGGCGGCGCACCGCCGGATTTCACCTGCAGATCGGCCTTGAATCCAGCGAGAGAAAAGTGGGTCCCAAGTTTTGAAGGAAAAAAATCATTTACTAGTGCTGCACTCGGCACTAGAAATTTAGAGTACTGTCGAGAATAGTTCGGTACCGATATCAGCTATTTACAGCGCTCGCACAGCAGCATACCCGCCGTATCACCAGGCACTGGGAGAATACACAGGCATTTTACAACGGCTGGCGCCCCGCCTCCGGTTGCCCCGCCCAAGCGCAGCCCGCTCGAGCTTATGCAGATTAGCTTCGAGTAGACTACCCGTTGAAATCACAGCCTGTTTATATCATCCCGTTATTCCAAATCGTTCATCGGCCTAACAGAGTCTAAACAATATTCTCACACCAAGTTCTTCAAGCACTATAACTATAGGCGCTTGTAGGAGAAACCGGGAAAAAAAACATTTTACTTGCCATTTTTTTCGTCGCTATCCTTGCACATATCTCTCCAAATTGTAATAAATAAGAAGTCTTATTAAGAATTCCTCTATAGTACGTCTTCTATCCTACCAGGTCCTTCATAACGATGTTGTGATACACCGAAAGTCTACTCTGCATGCTGGGCCCCATCCAAGAATAGGGGAGGGCTGACCATGCTTGGTTGTGGCATGGTGTGTATTGCTCGCAGCGCGGTGGCACAATTAACCAAATAACAACAAACGAAGACTCGTGGTTTTTCCCTTGAGGACAACCTCCTCCATGCATCACTGGCAAACCACCTCAACATCACTAAACAGAGGTAATAAAAGATAAATCTAAATGCCTAGCAATAATCAGTACTTAGTACGCAATTCATTAGCCTTAATAAGAAACAGAAGAAATTATGATGTAAATTATTATATCAGTCAAGTGGTAATGAGTTTTGTGGGAGGGTTTGTGAAGTGGAGTCGTGTAGACGCAGTTCGCAGGGAGTACTCGCTGGGGTGTTCAGATAGTTTTGCCGACGCACAATATATCAGCCACGATAGCTGGTGATTTTTATCAAAATCATAACTTATCTCTTAAGTAACAGTATAGAAAACTCTCCTAAGGTTATAGTATTCTCTACATGCGATGTTGTAAGAGAAAAAATAAGTTTAATGCAGATAGAGGACATTGTCCTTGTAGTCCATGCCCAAAGTCTTGCTCCTGACCTTCCCGGGCCCAATACCTGGGGGTGCACTTGAGGTCAGTAGAAAGGCATCATTAAATATTGATCTCATAAATTCTGTTCTGGTACTTGATGATTTTAATTATCTTAAAATTTCCTGCATCATGATGGGCAAAATGAGCCGCAGAATGAACTGGATCAATATACCTGTATTACTGAAAGAATGAATTAGGGAGCCAAAGTCCATATTTCATACTTCAACAGGGAGCCAAGGGCAGGGAAATCTCCTCGCTGGTATAGGGCCAGTGCTCAGAACCTGGCGTGAAATAAAAATACACAGATCTCTCAAACTTAAATATTCTATATGTGAATAAAACATATAATTGGACTGTTATACATAGGTATCTAGAGTTTTGTCTACGTTAATTGACTGCAAGGACTTGGACTTGTACATGATAGACTTAAATAATAGTACTAGCATTACCATGTCACCAGCTATGTATCTTAGGTTGAGTGCTGCCAGAAATTAGTGGAGTTTTCGCAACAAAACTTAATACTTCAAGTGTGCCCACCTGAACAGATCAACAGGAACTTTGGTTCCTTAACATAATTCTATTTTCATACCCCTGGAACATAGAAAGGTCAAAATTCTCATTTCCCTTATAGCCCCACCAGATCAATCACAGTTCATCACTCGCGGCCCAGATAGCAGATAGCCCCAATTGTTGAAAAAATGTGTGGGGGCCGAACTATATACCGGAGACTTCGTTCTATCTAAGATGGTCAGGAAGACCCACTATTTATGCTGTAAAGGAGCGCTATATATCAGCAGCGGCGAAGGAATCAAAGCGAGCAGTATAGAAGACAAGAGGAAACAAATCAGAGGAAAATTACATACCCGGTCGACTGACCAAGAGGTGACATTAGTGAAGGTTAAATCCAACAAGTAGAACTCGGAACATTGTAAACCGACACTAAGGGAGAATGACTGGCTAATTTCAGCACCGGGGTACGGTGGGTTTGCAATGCCTAAAATACCATACAATATAGGATAACTTATCCTACTCTTATCAAAGCCACTAGCTAGGCCGGTAGAGGGTACTAGGAATGCGAGGAGAAGAGTTACCGGAGCGCCAAAGGGAAGGATCAAGAGGAATGAAGGGGATAGGCGGCCTAGGAAAGGGGGTGGGTATAGTTGCTACGGCACTGTGTATTATAAATTGTGATGCTCAAGAAAGGGTAGTAGGAGCGAAAAAACTAGATAAACCTTCCTGCTGTTAATAAGGAGGAAGGTTTATCCCACGATTCGGTAAATAGCCAGGCGGCGAAGGAAGGGCTATAGAAAGGAAAAATATAATAAGTCGAGACAAAAGGGAAACATAAACCAAATGTTGGGAGTTTCTCAGCATGGCTCTTCCCTGCTGATTCACGCAGTTCATCCACTCTCCTGTCGACAGGGTGGGTCTATATGTAGTTTGTGCCTATATCTAGGAAGTTTTCATCCACCGGTTCTATCCCCTGTAGTGTTGATAGTATCATACTAGATTTCGCTACACCTTGCTGAAGGGACACTTGTGAAGTTGGCTTTTTTCTTTGGTTGGCGGGTTCGACCTCAAAGAAGTGTAACTGTATCACATGACTCTGGATGTTGGCTAGTGAATATTGACAGGTGCGTTACCTCACCGCTACTGGCAACATCATTGTCATATTATCAAGTTTAGTGCCCCTGTTAATAGAAAAAGATCTACTTAATAACTTGACCTGAAATGCTTTTAATATTACTCGATTGACATTTCTAGAAAAGTGCGAAGCTAGTTTTTTAGTTCTCATTTTCGTGTGATGTAGGGAAATTCGGCACTATTAACACTGCAGTGGATAATAGAATACCTGTAGGGTTTTGGCTGGAGGATGCAACAATACATGCATATACCAAGTGAGTTACGAATAGATGCGGAATAGGGCAACGAGTGTGAGATAATGAACAGTGAAAAGAGTGTATATAGGCATGGAAGGGAAAAGGGGCAACTCTATATATGACTTCTGATGTGGTGCTAATGTTACCAATCAATCGGTCTGTATCTTCATTTATGATTTTTTCCTGGTCGTAGTCATTCTGATCTGATAAGATATAGAATAGTATGATACTATCGGGCATGTTTATAGCTTTCATGGATTTAACGTGTTGTGGGAAGGGTTCCGCAGGCAGTCACAGGGCTACAGAGTGGGTGGCCGGCATAGTGGGTTTTCTGTTGTTTAATGGGAGGAAGAACAACCACGCAGGAAGGGACATCAGCGGGATTTTTCATTTCGTCATAGAGAATTGTCCTGTACCTTTCCATCCGCCTGTCTTTTCCATCGTCAGATATCGAGATCTTTCACTTCCGTTCATTTTCTTTCTTCTTTATCACCGGTTAGAGATCGCCAGTTGTCAAAATAGACGACTCCCTTCAAAGAACGCCCATCCGGGAGGAACCCGATCAATACATACTTGCCCATACCCCGCCAACCGTCTGGCCCCCCTTAATGGTCAGCACAGTCTCGAAGGGCTGGGTGGCCGTCTATAGGTAAAAGGGTCATCATTCATTGTCATATAGAAGCAAAGCTGTTCTTCCGTCCCAATTATCCGACTGTTTGGTGGGTCAATGAATGTTCCTACCCGCTAGTATTTTCAGTATAGTATAGCACAGGTACTCTGCGAAAGTTATCATGAAATAGATCTCTTTTGCGAGTGGAATAAATGGGGCCCCACCTCCACACAGTCCGCACTTGTGCAACCCCCCGCCCCCCCTTTGTAGGAACCTGGTGGTGGTGGAAGAATGACTTGGTGTATATCCTATCTATGACCGAAGGTATATATAGAGATACATGACTGCCAAGACCCAACAACCGGTTCTACTAACCCTATACTCAACCCCAACACATATGAGGATATCATAGCTACCCGTACCCACTGCTAACCTAATACCGAGCACCTTTAAGCCAATCAACAGCTCGAGAAAGGAGGAGTCCTTACCCCCCGACTAAATTATGAGGAGAAAATACCCAGCGTTGACAGAAGCGTGCTAAAGGACCAGGGAGGGTATATCAAAGAGAGACTTATAATCCGGTGAGCTGCAATTCCTACAATTGTGGGTGAAGGGGATCATTTTAAACACAAAATCAATACCAACTCTTCCAGGAGTCTCTTTATCATGATCATAACATTCCCATACTTTCAAACACAGTTCCCTTACCCTCATTCCCCTCTATGTTTCCCCGCATTGGTGAATCTGTGGTTGCACTTCTAGAATAACTCATCGAGTGCTTGATTACGGCTCCGATATCCTTCCCACCTGTACTAACTGATAGGATAGTAGGCATCTCGTCCGGGAGGGCGCCAGTGATTAACAAGATTCCCGACTACTTTCACTAAATGACTGTGCAAATGCCAACGGTCCGGTAGGGAAGCGCATGTAGAGGCCTCGTGAAAGGCAAATGGAGGAATAGGCGGGGAGTAATTTGTAGGGCAAATAGACAAGGCAAAACAGTATTATGGCAATAAAGTGATGGTAACGGTCTATGATTTACAGGAGAAAGCAAAAAAAGAAAATTGAATAATCAAAAAGGTACGGTTGAATAAATGAGGAATATCTGATCATACATGAAAGGGAAGGATTAAGGATTGGAAGTCGAGACAAGGATCAATGAAACACAGGAATAGGTTGCGAGTGAAGTAGAAAAATACCTTTCCACCTGCTGATTCTACTCACAACAGAAGCTTGAAATTCCCACTCCGTGCGATTAAGAATCTGGGAGGTCTGCAATCATTATACATATTTCCTGCGTTCGAGGGAGATGATGAATTGCAAGGGTACAGAATTTGCAAGCTCAGGTATAAGTTAATAATCAAAGAAAGAAAAGGAGCATATCAAGAAAAATATATTAAGGGTACGTCGGAGCCCCACAGGAGCCGTAGGAGGATCATGAAGGGGGGGCAAAGAGATTCGATGGAGAGGCGCAGATCGCCACGGTTAAAGAGCTGAAGAGGGTAAAGAAGCTAGGGGCTGGTCGACCGCGATCTGGTTTGGGATTGGAGCTTGCAGTAGACTCACTACTCCTTCATGGCCCTTGATGGACGCATAGTAGAGCGGTGCGTGACCATTATTGTCGGGGTTGCCGGGGTTGACGTCTCGGCGGTCCAAAAGTTGCTTTACTACTAGCTCATGCCCTTGCATTGCAGCATACGAAAGTGCTGTCCGGCCCTCATTGTCTGGTTTGTCGGGGTTGACGTCTTGCCGGTCCAAGAGTTGTTTCACCACTGACTCCTTCCCGATAATCGCAGCATACGAAAGTGGTGTTCTGCCCTTGTCTTGCTTGTTGGGGTTGACGTCTTGCCGGTTTAAGAGCTGTTTCACCACTAACTCCTTCCCGTTAATTGCAGCATACGAAAGTGCTGTTTTGCCCTCGTTGTCTTGGTTGTCAGGGTTGACGTCTAGCCGGTTTAAGAGTTGCTTCACCACCGACTCGTACCCACTATGTGCAGCCTCGATGAGGGGTGTAATGCCGCTGTAGTCTGGTTTGTCAGGGTTGACGTCTTGCCGGTCTAAGAGTTGTTTCACCACTGATTCCTTCCCGCTAAATGCAGCATACGAAAGTGGTGTTTTGCCCTCATTGTCTGACTCTTCGGGGTTGACGTCTTGCCGATTTAAGAATTGCTTCACCACTGACTCGTGCCCACCATACGCGGCCTCAATGAGCGGTGTAATCCCGTTGCAGTCTGACTGGTCGGGGTTGACGTCTTGCCGGTCTAGGAGCTGCTTAACCACTAACTCCTTTCCATTAATTGCAGCATACGAAAGTGGTGTCTTGCCCTTGTTGTCTGGTTTATCGGGGTTGACGTCTTGCCGGCCTAATAGTTGATTCACAACCGGCTCGTGCCCTTGACTGGCAGCCCACGAAAGGGGTGTCCTGCCCTAGTTGTCTGGTTTGTCGGGGTTGACGTCTTGCCGGTCTAAGAATTGCTTCACCACTGACCCGTGCCCACCATATGCAGCCTCAATGAGGGGAGTAATGCCGTTGCAGTCCGACTTGTCGGGGTTGATGCCTTGCCGGGCTAAGGGTTGCTTCACCACTGACTCCTTCCCGTTAATTGCAGCATGAGAAAGTGCTGTTTTGCCCTCGTTGTCTGACTTTTCGGGGTTGACGTCTTTCCGGTTTAAGAGCTGTTTCACCACTAACTCCTTCCCCTTAATTGTAGCATACAAAAGTGCTGTCCTGCCCAGGTTGTCTTGCTTTTCGGGGTTGACGTCTTGCCGGTCCAAGAATTGCTTCACCACTGACTCGTGCCCACAATAGGCAGCTACCATGAGGGGTGTAAAGCCATTGTTGCTTGCATGGTCAGGGGTGACTTCTGCACGGTCCAAAAGCTGCTTCACCATTGAGTTGTGCCCATTAAACGCAGCCGACGAAAGCGGCGTGTCTCCACAGTTGTCCGGCTTGTCTGCGTTGACGGCTTCCTGTTTCAGCAATAGCTCCACCGCTTCCTCCTGCCCGCCCCTCACGGCCAATGCCAGTGGGGTGATGCCAGCAGAATCGCCCGTGTTGGCATCCCAGCCGTTCATTCCTAATAGCATAGTCATAACCCCAATAATCCCGAAAAACGATACACAGTGTAGTCCACCAAACAGCGAGGGCGCAGTGACTTCCACACAATCATCTGGATCTATTATTTGCTCGAAAAGTGAGTAGGCGGTTACGTGGTTCTCGTACTTGTCCAAGAGCTCCATTGCAAGTGGTATGACTCGATCTGAAAGTTCACTCTTCGCATGGGTGCCCCAATATCGCGAACAATATTTGAGGAAGGGCATGCTTGAGAGGTCAGGCTAGCGTTTGGCCGGAAGCGCCTTGCCCTGGTTTGAATTTAGGTAAGTCAAACAGGTTTCCGCCATTTCCAAGTGAGCTCGGGGGAAAAGGTTGCGATCAGTAGCAAGGCACTCGCGGAGTGTGTGGTGGGTCAACC
>Ga0307509_10000466_pt1 | contig 68416 bp, 67 predicted proteins | sample 10_EM_MG_FD_202245 | JGI IMG/M metagenome (GOLD analysis project Ga0307509, IMG submission 202245) | Populus trichocarpa ectomycorrhiza microbial communities from riparian zone in the Pacific Northwest, United States - 10_EM | ecosystem: Host-associated > Plants > Roots > Unclassified | place...
AATATTTAAAAAGCTGGTGGGGGGGTGGTACCCCCCCCCCCCCCCCCCCCGAAGACAGAGGGGACAGATAGATAGATAGACGGACAAAAGGGGTTACACCTACCGATAGAACTGTAATCGCTCCCATGCCCTTCCGGAAAGCAAACAACTTTCGAACACTTGCAGTCGACAAGCAGGAGAATATTATATTAGACGCATATTAGCCCAACAGAAGGCCCATACAGGCTAGGGCGGCCCATGAGCAACGGAGTAGAGCGCGGTTGATAGACCCTCCTCTCCCCTTCTAAAAATACTTCAAAGGTCTGTCTACTAATCCCCATGCATTTCGTACAGCTGTGATAGGCTATGATCATTTGAAGCTAATGTCAAAAAAGCTTGAAATAAATCCGGATTAATAGATAATGAAATGGCCCTTGCTCCTGGAAAGTTGACCAATTCGGTAAGGAAATGGACTCTAGCGGATAAAACGTACGCTGCTAGCTTGGTGCAATAGCAAAACGGAGATATGGTGCAAAATCCATCGACGGGGTCTGCTCCTGATCAAGACATAAAACATGGGGTAGATGAAAACAGGAACGAGAAAAACGAAACCTCCCACCATCCGCATAGTGAAGAACATGACTGCACAATACCAAGGGGTAAGTGCGTAAAAAGGCACCCCTGTGTGTCAACAACAGAGTGAGCTCCGATTCGTCGCCCCCGTTATATAAGAAAAAAAAACTATAAAAAAAAACTAGACACACAGCCCTTCGCCGCAATTGCATGCTCCAATATGCACCCTGTATAAAATAGTCGAGTATGAGGATATTGAGATAATATAATAAAGTAAGCTAGAAGAAATGGATCAAAGTAAAAGGAGGCAAACATCGGCAGTAACACAAAACAACTAGAAACCCGATAACCCAATATTCGAAATCGTGTCTGATCTTGAGCGGAAAGCAAAAAAAGAGGAAAAGGTGATTACAAGATGTATATGACCACTAGCACTCATGAGACAAGCCGTCTCATCGTGTACTGGGGTTTTATATCATGATTCTAAAATGAAGACGTCTGTTTCAAGCTCTGTGTCCAAGTGGCTTAGTACTCGAAGGGAGCTTCCGAGGTTTTGTGAACTAAGCTTCTCTTAGTTACTGGCCGTGGCTCATGCTCCCCATAGTGCGCGGAAGCCCCTGGTCCGGTTCTGCGCGGCCAGTGCTTGTGATGCTGGGTAATCTGCGCCGACGAGCATTTATAAACCAGTTGCTCACCTAAGTTTTCCGTCAGACGCTGTGATCATCGTATTCAAAGTATTCGTTGAACTCACTTGATTGATATTTAGGCCCGTCTGCTGCATTAGCATCTGTTTCTCATCCTCCGTAGGGTAAGGATGGTGTAGGTGGTCGTTAAGCCACCCTCGGAGTAGGTCGGTGACGTGTTTAGGCAGATTCCCCCGTCGCCTTTTGCCTGGACGTCCATGATCAAAGTGGTCCATCGCCATGTCAATTGGCTGACCCCCGGTCGAGAATGGTGATCTACTATCCACCACCATCGACTGCCCCGGCCCGAAATTTGCACTCCCCTCTATCCGCTGCGATCGGGTGTGTGGTGAATGAAAATAGTGAGGCGGGGTATAAGCATGCCCTGGCGACGGAGCACGGTAAGAAGAGGAGGCCGTTGTTGGGGTCGAGGGGCCCCCAGTGTGCCGCGGATGCTGATCCCGGGGCGACGGTTGGTACCGCATTTCAGTATCAATAGGCGAGTTACCATAAGTACCCTGCTGTGAAGGTTGGGCGTGGCTTTGAGAATGCGTAAACAATGAAGGTAGCGTCAAAGGAGCCTGTGGCCGCTCCGAAGGGTCTGTCTCGAATGAGGAACCTCGAGAAGATGACAGCGATTTTACAGGTGGGAGGTAGGGGCTCTGTCTATTTTCAGTCCCAAATGATGACGGTGCCGACGATGATATAATGCTTATTCGCCTCTGATCTACTGTTGAAGGTGGCAACGTGTAACTTGGCGCATCATAACGAGCTTCTGGGTCGCTCGACGTCGTAACTGCCCGACCACCTGTCAGAGGTACATTTGGAACAGGACAGGCCGGAGCAGCACTAGCCCTTCGCCATTGGGGTGATGAAAGAACGGGCATACTTGTAGAGGTCTCGGAAGTGGCACTCGATGGGCTCTGCGATACACGCCGAGTTGATCGAGATGACGGTGAATCTCGATCAGCTATCCTGCGGGGCATTGAGCTCCAGGAACCAGAGGAGTGCATCTCCCCTGGATGATGAGAGTAAAATTCAGGTATAGCCTTATACTACAAGTTAGCTGTCAAGCATCAAACAATCAGGGCCAACATCACTGCACCTGATGTAACGGTGGAAGGGACTGGTCAGCCCCAGAAAGTGTTGACGATGCAGATGGCGCCACGGTTATAGTGGTAGCCATTGCTCTTTTGCACCCACGATCCTGTGGATAAGCTTCCATGCAGTCAACTGATAGCCGAAAAGCCAAAGTCTTAATATATGTAAAAAAAGATCCCGTCGAAGTTGTGAATAATCCGGCAGGTTCTTTTATCTGTTATATTTGTGTTGCTTATTTCTTCTTTCTATTGAGTAAAAAAAACAGTGTTAGTGGAAAAATTCGGTGTTATGTCAAATGCGCTCTAACGTGGAAAATTTGGTAGCGATTCTCTTGTAATAAGAGAGATATTAACGATAGGTATCGGCCACATGACCGCGAACAACTCTAAACCCTCATTCTTGGGCGATCACAGCCAGAGTGAAAACCAGCCTCCTAAGACTGGAACATGCAGAATATCGACTTCTTGCTGCTAAACAAAAGTGGAGATCCCTTCAAGGAGCATGAGAGAAGCCATCTATGCCGGACGGGAGGCGGGGCACCGTGAAACCAAACATTCACAATGGTGAAACAATCTCAGGCGGGGCTTAAGGATAGAACCGATCTCTCTAGAGGAAAAAATGGGAATTGTGGGCAGTCGAAGGGGTGAGCGAGTAGGGGAGGAACGGAGGCAGAAAAAGATGAGGGAAATTGGAGGTAGAGGGGAAGAGATAATAGTAAAAAATGGCTGACACCCACCAAGACGAACTTGTTGAGAGGTTGAATTATAGTATAGGGCAGTAGCTTTTATACCGAAGACGCAACAAAGAAAGAGAACGGCGTAATTGTCAAAGGGAGAGGAGGAGGGAAATGGAGAGAGAGAGAGAGAGGGCCGCTTATGGAAGATTTAGGTTGAACAAAATTTGGTCGCAATATCCAGCATACCTTACGGGGATTTGTTGACTCCGAACTCTGTATGGTGGGGGGGGGGTCGGGCTTTGGCGGTTGTTCACTTTTTAAAATAAGAGGTGTTCGTCAGAGAGGAGGTGGGGGATTCCAAGAACCCGCGATACCGACGATCCCGCAAATCTGCCAGGAGGCGGAGGTACAGGTATTCCCAACAGGCTGAATCTGACCAGGGGCAAGCTAAGAGATGCTCCAGGCACGGTGGCGACAGCGACAAGCTCGAAATCAAGTACTCCGTACCTGAAAGACGGGGTGTGAAGGGAAAGATGGAAAAAGGAAATAAAGAGAAAAAGCACCAACGAATTGCGATGTCAAGACCGCACTCGGGCCACACCACACACCGCACACACACAAGCTCTCACACACAAAGGGTCGCCCGGTTCGTGAAGGGCAGAGAAGGCAGACTCAGCAGCAGCAAAGAACCAGCGGCCAGAAGCAGCCTGCAATACGAGTATGTAGCAGTAGGGGGGTAGGAATAGCTAACAGCGGTAAGAACAGCAGCAGCAGCAGCAAGGTAGCAAGCAAGCGCAGCTAGCACGCAACAAGAGCGAGAGGCAGTTAAATAGGTAATAAAGGCCAAGTAGGCAACAGAACCAGAAATGATGATAATGACGATGCCAACGAGACTAAACAATCACAATCACGATTCTTGACTCTGTCAAGCGCAGCAAGAGCAGTTGGAGCAGAGCAAGGGGAGATATGTAGGTAAAGAGGTGTGTGAACAAAACCCCACTAGAAACAATAAAATAAAGGTAAAAACAATAAAAACAATAAAGTAGAGCGAGAGAGAGAAGATAAGTGAGAGAGAGGGAGAGGGAGAGCAAGTAAATGAAAGAGGAAGGGAAGATATGGAGAGGTGTAAACATGGGAAAGACTAGAAGAGGAAGCAGAATAAGAGCCAAAACCACCGCCGCTGGGAATTTCTATCAATTCGGACAGGGTAGGGTAGGCGTCATGTAGCGCAGAACAGCTGTACGGTTTACCGCTATCCCTCGATGCCCAACCAGGGCACACTTCAAAGTCCCAGTCAGCGGCCACAACCCAGACAACCTTGCGTGGAACCGATGTCGATCGACACACGCACCTGGGCCTGTCAAGTCTATCGCTTGTCTTGCCTCGGGCTACTCGGCGGATAGGTGAAGTGCGGTCGTGCTGTAACTTTGTAACCTTTTTTCGATTTTTTACCCTACTTGAATTCAGCTGCCGAAAATCTTGACCCTGTAACTTATACTTACTCCATATAGGGTATGGTATGGTAAGTAGGGAGAAGGAACTCTGAGAGGTCTGTGTATGTAAGGAGAAGAATGAGGAGGAGCGTCAATTCTGCTCGCCGTAAACCATACTCCACTGTTACTATTATAATGCGTATTGTACACTGTACGGATATGTCAACAATAGAGGCAAAGCCTGCCTGACGCAGAGGGTGGGATGTTCAATCGTGCAGTCGGTGAATCGTCCCACAAGAGCTTCCTTCTACCTTGCCTTCTCTGCACGGCAAAAGAAAAAAAAGATACAGATCACAGCACCCCACACACACCCAAATGCAGAGCAAGATTGAAAAAGTAAAAAAAAGTAAAAAAAATAGAGAGAGCGAGAAAGAGAGACGGAAAAGGAATGGGGTAAAAAAAGGAAGAAAAGGAAATCCTTCCAAAAGTAGGGCACAAAAAAAAGAGAATGACACGAGGAATGCGAGACAGGAAAGTTGAATATGAGAATTCCCTAGGCACGTATAGGGAACCTTGAGTATGACTTGTAACAGTGTCTACCTAACAAAATCCCCACGAGGTTCATCAAAAGTATGGTATTCGAATCGAATAATTCCCGTTCTACACTCCTCACCGCTCCTAGCACAACGAGGGAGAAAGGTATCAGCGAGTTAAGCAAAGCAGGGTAAAACTATGGAAAAATTATAATATTGCAACTGTGCTCCTCATCCGTGTCGGCTGCATGCTCCTGCTGCTTCTGCGCTGCTCTTCTTTTCCCATCCTCATCCCGATCCCTAACCCAGTGGGAGAAGCCTTCTCCCACAGACGCAACTCCCTTCTTCCCACCCTCTGGTATGGCCATTACGAATACGGCCATCTAACTCACATGAAACGTGCTGGGACTGGTAGCTGGATTCCGCCACAACCACTCCTACCCCCCACAACAACCGAAAACAGTTGATCGACTTTCCTTAGGATTGATGTGATTCCCGTATATGATCGTCGACCCAACACTGTAATGGTTGTAAGAAATAAAAAAAAGACGAGAGTATCACCACAACCATTGCTGTAACTCCGGCGCCATCTGGGACATGGAACATGGGTCGGGGGGGGGGAAAATGACCCGGGGTGAAGGGAGGGGGGGAAAGAAAACAAATGGACACCCCGAAATGGCGAAAAGGGAGTCTGGGGAAAAAATAATAAAGAGAAGAGAATGAGGAAGGGCAGGAAAAAATAAAAAATACTTGACAGGTCGGCGATTTTGAGGCGGAGAGCGGGCATCGGCGTTCCTCACTTGCCCAGTGCGCAGTACTTTTTCTTTCTTTCTTTTTCTTTACAAGTACCTGTACAAGCTGCGAGCGCAGAATCGGACATCCTCAGCCATACTAGTGACAACATCTGCGTCATCAACTGCTCCCTTCCAATCACTTCTGGGACTCAGCTCTAACCCATGAGTACCGTAGAATACGCATCGCACTTCATTTAGGTTCCCAATAATCTCAGGGTTCGGATATCCGAATACCGCACGCTCCTCCAAACAGGAAGAAGTGAACTCACTCTTTACCCATATGCTCCCTCCTTCCCCCCCTAACTATTCTCCCTTGCTCATGTCTTGCAAGGGGGTGAATTGGCCAGAGGGCAGGAAGGGTGGAAGAATGTATAGCGCGCTTTCCCCATCCGCAGGTTATTGCCGACAAGGACTTTTGCTACTGTACGATAAGCTTGTCTGGTAATTTGACTAGTTTTTTTTCGAACATGAGCCACGTGTGGAACAAGAGGAAGACGACCTGATTGATTTCTGACCTCCACTCACACCTTCAAGATCTGACATGGTATTAGGTCCAGAAACTAGCAGGGAAGAGGCTCCTCTATTCGACAGCCACGCACATAACCGGGCAACAGGGCCTGGGGGGGTAAGGATAGCCTGGGTAGGTGGGTAGGGGGGACCAGATGATGCCGGCTCAGGGAGGGCAGCGAACCGAATGAAATCCGACAGGGGTTGAGAGGCGGGACAGGGATATATCGACATGGTTGGCACTGGCAATCTTCCAAATCACCCTGCCAGGGCACCCCATCCATTACCGAGAGAAAGCTGAGGTCGATCGATTTATGGACAGGTACTGTACTGTGCTTGTGCAGGTGATTTTTCGTGCTTGCTGATGGACAGGATCCAAAAAATAAAATAAAAATAACCTTTCACGCCAACCCTACTCATATTTCCTGCCCGTCGAAGTGACCAGATAACCGATGCACAGCTTCCATTCGGCCTACCTCAGGTGGATTATCCCGGGCTGGGGGGCAAAAAAAAGGAAGCAAAAAATATGCAGACTGAGCAGGCAGACTGTCGCGACCCTCTCAGCCAAATGAGGGTCGTCATGCAGGCGAAAGTCATAAGAGTCTGAGGCACCTTTGTCAGGGCTTCAACTGTTCATGATCCCTGTAATACTAGGTGTCAGTCAGGTTCATGGGTTTGCAAAGAGGGAGACGAACTCGACCCTCCTTCCCCCCACCTGTCTATGGCCGCACACACGAACTATCGTTTGACTCTGACCGCTGGTAAAAGAACAAGTACTGCAGGCCGGGGTTGGTGGCTTTCGCTGCCGTTAACCGCATTTGACGTCCATCAGATTCTGGCATCCTGGTATGATCGATAAACATTTAGCTGTACAAGTGTCCGACATGAAAAGTACCTGGATATATTTGAGCATGGCGATCAGATGCGCACAGGTAATTTGCCACACAAACCTTTGACCCCCGTGTTCGGGTACCTCATACCCGATACCCCCAAACCCTGAGCCAACTTTTTTTCTCGGGATCTGTTGACCCTAATAATAGCTTCTATCCTCCCCCCCTCGAGCTTTCGCAGTATTATGTACAGGGAAGAGATGTTTGTTTTTTATCTTTGAAAAATCTGATGACTTCGGCATGAGACCTTTTCCTCCCCGCTAGCTAACCAACACACTTGTTCCCTTTAGCTGCTGATGCTGCAGACAGATATCCGATGCGTTGTCAGCTGGCGGACGTCACAAAAATTACTAGTACTCGGGTATACGACACCTGTAGCAGGGTATCAGATGTGGAGATGGGTGTTTACCTATGGGCCGGGATATGAGGGACGTGCATAGCAGCAGTAGCGGTGCTCTGCGCCTTCGGCAGGTGTATGGCTACCAGATCTCTGTGGCAGATGTATGATGAGTGTACTCCACAGTGCCGCATCACGGGATGACCTTATCTTCTCTTTAGTCAACTAACTACTTGGGCGCAAATCGGTGATTAGGACGGTGTGACAAACAAAAGGCGTGGTTGCAAGACAGATATCAATGTCACTCCGTCCCAACCTTTAATTTGTGCCCAAGTATCTTCGCTGTATCATAGGCTTGAATATTCCCCGCCTCACAGTCAAAGAGGCTCAAGGGTTTGCCATTCATGGACCGTGGGAAGGGCTTGAGACTTCCTAATTACCTCGGTACGGCGGTGGAATGAACAAGCAGACTCTCGTCCTAGTGATACCCGCACACATGGGTACTGTATGTTCGAACTTGATAAATGGAATGAAAAAGAAAAAAGGGGGAGGGGAGGGGGAAGGGACGTATGCACCAAGTACCAGGGAACCCTACACCGGAACTAACCCGCGGTCACCAATGTGATTGGCAGCGGGAATGTCATCGTAAGCCGGCGCTGCCCTGGCGGCGAGACCTGCCGAATAAGCCGCAATTTTTGCTTTTTCCTTGAACCCTACCTCAGAAGCGCCGTGTTATGAAAGCAAGCATGGGTTGCCATAGAGTTTTTTTCTCATTGCCCTCTAGGGCTTCGGAGGAGGTACTCCGACTTCTTAGAGAGCAAAGAGTAAGCCAAACCGGTTGAGCTCCTAAGGCTCTCTTATTAGTACATCTTATTAATATATTGTCGATAGGGGCCCTCGGTTTGGTTGAGTTCCAGAACTCCTAGTTGTTTGGGGTTGGCCAAAAGTCTCGGGATATCCGCTGGATAGATAAAAGAATCGCAGTTGACGGATTTGCTTGCTTCTCCTAAGCTAATCTCCGAAAAGTCCTTCTCGTCAATTGGGGATGGCTTAGCGAGAATGGATAGAACACTTGTGTGGTATCTGGCACAAAGTATCTGAAAATGAGACAAGGTTTTTCTCACTGGTGGGGTGGCTGTGTAACAATAGCCGTATTTTCGGATGCTCATTGCCAAATACATGTATTCACAACCACCCAAGTTATGAAACCTTGTCCTACAGTCACATCTGGACTCTGACGTTCGTCTACTGATACTGATTGAAACTTCCTGTTGTGCATCGTCCTCTTGAAACTTTCCTAAATTCCAAATGAATCAACCCAGCCGTTAGACTATATGTCGATTCCCGTCCAGCTCAGGTTAGAACTGCCTTTTGCCATATGCCTGGGGGATGACGGTTCAAGTATGATCCTATGCTGTCTGCACCCTCAAAAGCCTCTCTGCACACGGTGCGAGTCTGCTCTTATGGTGCATTGGCCTCCGGCTGAAATGATAGCTGGATCTTGAAGTCTAAATGAGGAAGCTATTGGCTACCTGCCAATACTGGGTATGGAGAAAAACTCTTTTTTTTGATAGTAAACTAAGTTAGACTCTCTCTCTCTCTCTCTCTTATTATTTGGTTCCTCGAGTCATAATTGACAACTAGGTTATTAGTGGAATGGGGTCCCAGTGCTTTTGTATGGGGAAACGGCAGCGGCTATGCACAGTATACGCAGATAGTGTGACCGCCACTCGTATTATTTTACCCAGTGCTTCCGCCGTTCTGCCTCTTATATCCCCCTTAAGAATGTCGAATTTTCATGCAGAGCCAGGATCCTTTTGGCTTACGACCTACAGTAGGTGGCTCGGGTTTGCAGAATGTAGTAAACCGGTGTTCAAGTATTCAACATGAGGACAGCGTCACTACTGAGCCCTCATCAAGAGAAGACTGATCCCTCTCATCCTGCTGTTGCTCCGCTCAGAGGAATCTTTAGATTTTATTCATTTTTGCTTTTTATCTTCTTTCGTTCTCGCTCCAACTCGAGGTATCCCCAAATGCCAAGCTCTCCTAAGACAAATTTCAAATATAGTAAATGTTTTCACCTCAGATCGCACAGTACTCGTAGCAGCAGGAAGTACCCAAAAACAGGGGTGGTGAATCTTTATGGGCGCTCAGATACGGACAGATTTTTTGCCATATATTTCGCGAATCCCTGTTTTAGGTACATCTTGCTTGTTACGAGTGCTAGAAAAACATAAAGTCACCCGGTAAGTTGTGGGTTGACCTTTGGTTACCGACAGCCGGCATCGAGACAATGCAGTGCACTATTTCTGGCCTCTGGTGTTGGACAGGTCCCGATGAGACAAATGTGGTTTTTACTTTTCCCACATCCATCACCGATGATGTCGGTACGTGCATGTAATTTATTCCATTTAAACGTGAACTGTGGTATTAATAAAAAAGACTTGTCTTTCCGATTTTCCTCCGGTATGAGAGCGGGAAGGCAGGTCGCCGATAATGTAATGCTCTGATTAGAGATCCTGGTTCCCTGCACGAACCTACTGTAGTGGTCTCGGTGTGTGTTCCATTCTTTTTTTTCTAACTGGACGCGGCAAACGCCCAAGCTGGTGGCCGATGTCAGACGGCCTACTTGGCGGCAGTTCAGTAAATCGCCTGCTCCCGTCCGAAAAACATACTGCTTCCAGGGCATTACAATAAGTGTCATTTAGTTGTGGCCTAAATGCGACTCTGTTGCATAAAGTGCTAGACCCTTCACCGCAGTGATATGCAATAGGCTCCACAATTTGATGCCCTGAAGGTTTCAATAATCTTCGTGCGTGAGTGCCCTTATTCAACTAGTACCTGCGGCAGATCTGGAAGGGTAGGGACACAGGCGGGCAGGTGGTGACAAAGCTTTGTTGTACGCGACATTATGTGCTGCCGCTTCTTGTTCAACTGTAAGAGTTAGAGTGCGAGAGTTCGGACACGAGAAAACACACCCTAAGCCTGTGCTTCTCCGTTCACTCTCCGAAATGGGCTGGCAATCATGCACAGCATGTCTCTCCACTCAATTTTAAGCCTTTTTGTATTGTAAATTCCCAGCCGGATATAAACGAACGAGCTAGCCAAAACCCGCAGTATGCATTTCTCGTCTATCAATGCTGATAGGTATCCATAAAACAAATGAACCAAGAGCAAATCTAGTTTTGCAGTCTCCTCATCAGGGATCCCCTGGCAGGATTATGTCCTAAAGGCTTTCAGAGACTCGACCCATTTTCTCTGCCTTGATTACCATAGTAACTACTGTAAATCCTGATGGACGCCCGGGTTTTCGCGGGACGCAGCTTGTGCCACTGAAGACCAAGCTTTACGGTTTCTGCTCGACGGTACTATTCCCGAGGGTCGGGGGTTCGGCGTGACCAACCATCATTTGGTCCAACAGTTCTGGGGTGGTCCTCGTTGGTTGGTCTGGCTGGCTGTTGTGTGAAGTGTGATAGATTTTTTATTGGGCACTATTGTCATAGTTATGGGCTTTTGATGTGATCCACATCGGAGCTTCGGAGAGCCTAAACCAGAAACATTATGACCAAAGGCAGGCAGCCTAAAGAATGCGGTCATAGCTTCCGGAGCTGTTTTGGGTGATACGAGGGGCTTGCAAGATTTAATACCCCCTAGTAGCTTCTGGAAGTTCTGCCACACTGCATCGTGGTGTGTATAGCTGCTGCCCCTCGATGATGGCTTTTCGTGATATTGTCCAGGTGTTTCCTTGGAGAAACTAGGAGAAGCTGCCGTTGCCCCAGGACGGCAGGTGGAGAACTGCCGTTGATGGTGAAGGGATGACTGGAAGGTCGTTGTTGGCATGCGTGGAATCGGGTGAAGAATCCTTGGTTCAAACCAGCCGGCAGCATCCCCTCAAGTCTATTAGACTATTTCGAAGTCGGTGCTTTGATAGCCAATTAGATAGTGGACCTCAATCGAGCGCGTATGCCCGAGCTGTATCATACCGGATTGTGATGGCGGGGAGGTGAGGACAGCCAGATGGGAGCTGAAAGTTTTTGCATTGCTAGGGGTTTGCTCGGGTGTATCGAAAAAACACGGGAGCGCCTTGAGGAAATGGCAAACCATTGGATTAGCGTCATCACCCTCTGGATAACCTCATCTCCAAGCACCCACATCCGAAATCCTCCTGGGTGGAGAATTTCCCAAGCGGTGCTTCTGCAATATGGAGTGTTAGGACCATATTAGTTCCTGGGATATGAAGGCTTCAATATTATCCTTTCATGGTCAAGAGTGGGCTCCAATCATAGGCTCCCCCCCTCCCCCTTCATTTGATGCACGAGCTCCTGTCTTTCAATATGATAAACCTTATTGATATATCCGTAAGAGCGGGTTGAGGACATGGCTGATGAGAACAGCACAGCAAAGGCCTTCCGCGGAGCTCGGGTTAGTTTGTTTTTCTCTAGGCTCTAGGCCTCATATCTTCGGATGGGTTGTGAATTACATAGGCATCGATGGCTATTCTGCACAGCATGATGCCTCATGGAACTAAACCCATCTGTTCTGGTCATTTAGGCTGTCATTGACCAACTGCCCTTCATGAGCACTACCACCATTACGAAGGACATGGCAGTTTTGAGACAGAACAAAGATTTTGTCGGCCCTCCAATACCAAACTTCACAAGTTCGGCGGAATCCAGCACAAGGCGGGATGTCTTAACGTTGACCTGACTTACCTAGGGCACAAACATCTTGATGAGGCGCCTACAAACGTTGCTCAGCAGAGTTCTGATGGCATGGCATCGACGGCCAACTCTCATGGCACCGCAGCCCGTGACCATTTGAAGAATGCAGTATTGTACAGCTCACGTTCATGCATGCATGTCTACTGTGCCTTCTCGGGTGGCTTCATCCAGTATCTGAATCTGATCCAGCTGCGGGGGGATGGCAGCGAGATCGTATGGCTGCCCTCCTCGATGTGTTGCCTTGGCTCGGTCCGCTGCCAATACTTTGTTGGAGCCCACCGACAGGCGCTCTGAATCCTGCAGACTGGACTCACCGGATAATCAGTGAATTCAAAGCGAGACATACAGTGATCGCCGGAAAGAGAAATATTACCGACCAGCCAAATTCAAGCTCCCATCATAAAGCCAGTGTCTGCTAGTGTGGAACATGCCAGCAGACGTCTGACAACGAAGCTGTAACGAATAATCGACTAAGCGGCTAGGGCAATTCTTGTCTCTGCATTTAGAGTCGCTGTGCCAGCATAAAGGTTAGTAGATAGTCCCATTGTCCTCAATTATTTGGAATTTTGACTTGCCTTGATTTTTCATAACGCGTTTCTTTTTTTTTTTGAAGGATCCGTTACAAGTATATATCTGCACCTAGGGTTCAGAATATGTGCCTGAGTCAGGCTGAGGTTGATATATGTTTCGAATTCTGTTGTTTGGGCCGTTTACGGATTTGTGAAGGCCGATTTCTTATTGGAAAGAGGAATCCACAGGTTTTTGTGACCGAATCCTCTCTCTCTTCAGGGATCAATGACATGGCTCCCGGCACTCTGGATCGACGTGCAGCCCCACCTAACCAGGTTATGCTTGTGTATGTTGGTTATCTTGACAGCCATCATCCGTAAGCTAATCTTTTATTGTATCATGAAGGACTTTCTGTTGGAGCTCTGTGTCGGAGCTCTGCGACACCGGCAGTGTTTGGAAAGTTGATATTTGAGGTGTCGTGCAAGATTAGTACCGCCAGTGCGACCCGATGCTGGTCTTGACATCTGACTTCTGAACGAGCCCCCCACAATCGACTATTGGGCAGATTTTTCCGATTGCGAAAGGGCTGATACCATGCCCTAATTTGAGGGGATAATAATTCGACGTCAGATACTCAGAAAAAGAACTCAGGAGATCGGGAAGCTTAGAGAGTTGGAATGTTTTAGGTGGAGCAATAAATCACCAGAAAGACTTACTTAGAGTCACGCCACTTCCTAACCTTCCCCCCTTGTACCCCTCTGGGCATTTGGACGCTTTACATGGACAGCCCCTTCCTTCGTTTTAAACCCCAACCTTACTTCGGTCGACATACCGTATTGTTTTAAAGGTGCGGGAACGGGCTTCTTGGAGTTACTTCGACGTCGAGCTCATTAGGCTTAGACACTACTCTCGCTTATTACAACGCGGGATCGAGCAGAGCGATTCGTTTGACAGGAAGCAAAGTGTCACGGCTGTGTTGCCGAAGCAGTGGCTCTCAACGTAATTGGAGGAATTAACCGGAAAGTTGGATGTCAGCCCGTTAATGCAACGGCGGTTGTGAACGGCTATATTCGTCGAACCATGTAACATCTTCCCACGTTCCCACGTTCCCACGCTCATGCTTTAGTGAGAGAGCTTGGGCCTCAGACCCCCAAACTTTCCCCGACACTCCGGTTCCTGACAGCAGTTGAGTTCTCGAAGACAGCTCATATTTTGCCCGGGAAATGCACACCATGACCCTTTATGGTTTTCCGCCTTGGAAGGGCCCATGAAAATCGCTCTATAATGATGGGATATATTGACAGGGCCAGGAATCGAGGGCTGATTAGGCACACGAGTAATCTCGGCTTATGATTGGGTTTCGTGGCACCACAATTGTCGTCCGGTATCGCGACTGGCCGTTATCCTCTACTTCTCCTGCCGCAAGGGCAAGATACGCGCTATTCACTGAGGTGCGATATTTGATCAGAGCCATGGGAAAGGGTTGGCTCCACTCAATCATGCTTGTATGGGGAATCTCCTATTCACTCTTGCTGTACTCGAGTACGAGTAAGCTTCGTCTTGATATTACCAGTCACAGGCACACATTTGTGTGCCATTTGTGCCGGGGAAAGCGCCCGATTGGCCAAACAAATGCTAAGGTGGACACGGGATCATCCAACCCTGCGCAATGATACACCGGTTTTCTCTAGAAAAAAAGGTATGAGCCGAAGCTTCTTTCCTCTAGAGCCTCTCCTTCTCTGCTCGAGTACGGTATTTACTGCGTTCATCGGCGCTCGAATCCATTTTAGTTTTTTAGTATGATATGATAGACAAAATTAAATTTTTAACTAGGTTGCAAGGAGTTGGAGTTTAGCCAAAGGTCCCCCATCTTTTGAGCTCAAGAACCCGTAGTTTAGATTATTGGTACGATATCCACTCGTTCAACCAACACGTGAGTTATCCCACCCTTGCTTGCCCTAGCCCAGAAATTCACGACGTGCCCGTACTTTGTATGACACCAGTACTTGCTGGAGACTCTTCCTTGTCTGAATCCTTGAAGGTGTGCTGGGCCCTATACAACGCCATTTTAGCTCTTATTAAAGGATTTCAATTCTTAATAGCTTGCCTCATGGATGCCCCCAAGCGGGGGCCTAATCAGCTTCAGACCAGGCGGCGGACCGGGATGTATGGACGCTGTATGGGACTTCCTATAGGCCTCTGGATTCAAAGAGCGACCCCTGCGTTAATGAGTGTTTGACATATATTCGTTTTGTTAAGCTTGGGAGATCTATTGAGCGCAAATCTCTCCCAATGGGCGTTTTGTAGAGTCCATATAAACAGCGGTATTGCCCTCTACTGTACTTATGGGCGTATATTTCGCGGTGTGAGTATCCTAGCTTTGTAGTGGGGTCATATGGCTTCAAATCCACCCTAAAACATGACAAATTTCCTCCTAACAACCTATCGCTTCATCTGAACCGCCACGCTAGTATTCTCTATCAGTAACCCTGCCCTTAACGAAGTTCAATCTCCGAAGCATTAAATCCTTCCATCCTTTCATCCCTTCATTCACCCCCTCTGCCGGCCGACCGAAGGGCCAACCAGGTATCATAATGTATTCACGGCTCTATTACCAAACGGGTACTGCCCCTCCCCCCGCCTTCCTCCTCTCCCGCATCCCCCGAGTGATGAGATGTGATCGCCATTCCTTCACTATTACCCCCATATTGTGGGGACTTGAGTACTTGGACCATGCGCTATGTAGTCGAAAGCTCCCCACTCCGGAAAATGGGCGAAAAACACAGAAAAAGGCGGTCTACTCAGCCCCTCTGAGCGACACAAAAAACAAAGAAGCACCAAACCTTACCAGAGGAGGCAACTCCAACGACATAGCACTTGGTCCAATTATTTGAGCTTCTAAGGTGCACAAGAGATAAGCAAAGGGGGTCAAGTCAAATCAAAGGGTCAACACACACACACTTCAGCTGTCATTCTCCGAACCCTTGTCGCAAAATTTCCCCGAGACTTTGGTAACAATTAATCCTCCCCTGTTCGGGCTGCCGTATGGGGGAAGTAAATGTGGGGCATCGCGTGACATGTCAGGTAAGGCAGAGCCGGACATGGTAGCGGCGCGGGACTCCACACAGCTTAATACCGCCCACTTAGCGCAGTAACCTGGAAACAAAACGAAAAAGGGCAAAGATTTGGCGCGCGAAGGCGGATCCGTGGTAAGATTGTTTATTTTGTTTTATTAAACCACTTGTAAGGTAGTGGACTCCGTTCCGTGGATATCTCGCTTGCATGGAACGGAAAAATTAGGGAAATGTAAAGATGCATTCGCAGGCGGAAGGGTGAGGGCTTTTTTATTATTTTTATTTGATTCAACGCTACCTTGCATATGGCACTGTGGATAGATGTGGGTATCCCTGGATTTAAGCAGATTTTATATTTCTCTTGTGGTAACATATTGCCTATTCCTGATGGTCGCACTGTTTAGGTGGAGAGATACAATCTCCAACCGCCGCATAAATCGCATATATGTCCACCCCTTGCTGGTTAGTTAGTTGCTATAGTTATGTTGGATACCGCGCCCATTCCCCTCTTCTGAGGGGTTTTTTTATACCCAATGTTGAAATTGGCCGGAGAGGGAAATGATGGGGCCGTCCCCCCCCCCTAGCCGGGGTGGTCTGGTGGAGTAGATTGATTATCGTTTCCCTTTTATTATGTGACTTATGTACCCCTTTGCACGGCATGGCCGCCGTGCTATTTCACAGCACTCGTATAAATACCATAATGTACAGTACATGTCCCTAGGAGAAAAGTACCACAAGCCACTGTTTCTGGGTTGAACCTTTGTTCTGGAATTGTTGTGTTTTTTTTATTGTCTTTGTCTTTACCCCTCTCTTTCCTGTTTAAGAGCATTTTAAAAAAATACGGCCCATAACATAACAGTTTGCGGAAGCCTTCGTGGAAAAAGGAAATCGAGCTAGGAGAAAAATGCCGCACCTCTTGAGTGTTCTCGGAGACCAACTTGCTAGTTTTCCCAGCAAAATGTGGTGAGGAGAGGTCTTGATAGTTGAGAGATCGCCCAAAGGGAGCTCTTGCTTTCTCTCTTTTTTAACATTTTGAGATTCCCCGGGGTCCGGTTTTTCTTTCTCAAGCTTAGTTTTTTCATGAGGCTTTTCGTAAATCTCAATATTGTTTGGTAACTTATAGTGCTCCACTATCACATCCTACGCTACCCTCAGCACATAGCATCATGCAACGATATCGATCCTCTCCTATCTGACGAGTAGGGGGAGCATTGGGAATACTTCCCCATGGATCCACTTTCTTAGGGAACTACTAGGGTTACTAGGGTATGTTTGTTCGTTAGCTCGTAGGGCGGGCAAACATAAGCTACCCGTGAGCATCTACGGCATCTACCTAAATTGAAGGCTCCATGAACTCCTGTGACATTCTCGAGTACCTTAACACATCTCAACGTTGTGGGGTTGCTCGGGGGCCCTAGAGACCGGGATGCTTCCTTGAGAAAGTGGCTATTCTGTCGCTCTTGAAGGGAGACATACGCATCAATACTCGTATGGCGCTGCTAGTGGTGGTGGTGGCGGCAAGCTACTTCACAGAGCATTATACCGTTCCTGCCAATCCATTGCAGCGCGCCACAGCCGTCGAAGTCGAAGTGGTGCATTACGGTACCGGCACGGGCCCACTCGGATTTGGCTGGCACGGGACGTCAAACAAATTCTAGTGGCTACTAGTACGGCAGCCACTACATTACTGCCACTTGCGAAAATCTTCACAAAAAAGACCAAGTTTGAGGGAAAATATATAAAAAATCGCACCTCCCAGCGCGCCCCGAGGTGCGTCAGAAATAAAATTGGAGCCACCTTTTAGGAAACTTTTGGACTATCAAAGCCTCGTGTTGGTGCGGAAACCAACAGGTCGGCGTTCCAGAACAGATCGAGAATATTCGGGGCGTGCGGTTTTTTTCCCTCAGGCTCGTTTTTTATTTTTTATTTTTTATTTTTTACGGAGATTTTCGCAAATCGCGATAGTATACCGTATTCGCATAGGCATGCTGTGCGACAGCTCATCCATATTGCGGCGATATGAGGGTAGTAACGTCTCGACTATCCGGTGAATCGTCGCAGGGGTCTTCTCTTTTGCTTTCTAATTTTTCTGGTTTTCGTTCGCTCTAAAATTCCTTCAAGGTAGGAATAATAGAGCGGTACGGAGCAGGGGTGTTGATATCGATTTTTATCAAAATTAGTAGTACGCCACAGCTAGAAGGGGGGGGCTGTTTTTTGATTGGTGTGTTGAACTAAGGTCATACCTCTTCGAAAGAGGAAATAGGGATTCCATCAGGGTCATGTTTCTCAAGTGCCCCACTGCTACTGACATTTAGTTATGCACCGTAGCATCATTAATTTTTATACCTGACGAGCACGGTCATGTCGCAGAATAGGGGAAGCCCTGATTATAGTACTTGTGATAAGGTGGGTCTCGTCCACCTTGAGGCGGATTATGTTATATCTGGGGATAGGTATCAGAACATACGCCTATTATTACACAACCACCCAACCAGCACGTCTTTTAGATACTTTATGCTGGATACAAGTAACATGTTTTGTTCCTTCGGTTCTCTCTGGGATAGAAAGGGATTTTGTCCAGTACTACGAGCTAAGCTAAAGCTCTGGACCTTTTTTTCCGCTTTCGTAAGTTGAAGCTAGCGTGGAACTACTTCCTGCTACAGGAGATCCCTCGTATTGGAGCTGTTGGTAACGTGCGGCTTACATTTTTGCAAGCTTGAGGCTAACGGTAGGTGCTATGTCAGTTCGGTCCCTTTGAGTTTATGCCCCGCCCTGGCTGCGGGAGTGGTTTGATATCTACATGAATTCTATCCCTACGCTGAACATCCTACGATATGATGGACTAAGGTAGCACGCGACATCACTCCGGGGGAAGGAAGAAAGCTATGATAGAGAAAAACCGGAACAGATATGATACTGAAAGGAGTGTGATTCAACGTTAACTACTCTAGAGCCAACTGGTTCAATATCTCGTATCACATCTCTGGCGAGCCTCTAGTCGACTTGATCAAAAGTGCCTGATGCCGGGTCCGGTGCCTTACCTTAGGCAGGGGCTTGTTTACGCCGGCGTACACGCCTCTATTTACGGGCCGGGAGCCACCGGCGCTATGAGCTCCATTGACGGTAGGCGGCCCCTCGTTCTGATCTGTTGGTGGGGGTACCGGTGTAGCGGGGCTAGAGCTCATTGAAGGCTCTACTCTTTTTCCGCCCCTTGGCACACTACCGCAGGCTCCTCTTCCGCATCTTCCCCTCCTTTTTACGCAGCGCCTCCTGCAAGCACACAGCGCCTCCTGTCTCCTTGCCCAGCCCGCTGCCATACGCCTTTTTAACTTGTATTCTTTGCGCAGGCGTTTGGCTCGATTGGGGTACCTTCGCGCCGACAGGATCTTGGCGAAATCTGGGGTCAGCAGGTTTGCTAGTCGGTGGTTTGCCTGGAGGAAGGAGCTCATATCTTCTGGTTTTAGGTAGGAAGCTACCATGAAAAGTATCTCGTTAGGGCATCTTTCGAGTGACATGTTTGTCGATGTGGGTGATTTCTTTTTTTCTTGCTGCACTTTGTACAGATTATCTCGCGCAGTGGGAAAAGGCGATACAGGGTAAGTGAGCGAATGTGGGTACCGGTGGGTGGGGGTGTAGGGGTGTAGGGGTGTGTAGGGAGGCGGATAAACCACCAACGACCGCCACACTGCTCCGCGACGGACGGTGTCAGCTTTATATTGCATTGTGTGTGTCACTTTCGGAGAATTGGATGGAAAATCCGGGAGCTAACTTTGTTGTGGATCCTGTGCCGTACCGTGCAGTACCGTACTCTACAACTGTCTGGAAGCGTGGAGAGGGGGGGAGCACTTTGATGTCTTTGAGACACCGCATCCAGTCTCCTCAAATTAAGCATTTAAATCACTAGCATCTGGAGATGTTCCAGCGGGATCTGACAACCTGCCCTCGACTCTCGTCATTATAGTTGTAGTTTATCCATCTAAATATGTTGCTCTACTGGTGGGTCTTGAGATAGTGCCAAGGGTTTGGCAGAGAACGGCGATGGAGCCATCCCGCTAAGGGTGGTCTGCTGCAATTCCAGATGCCGTAGTATGAAACTAAATTCGTCTGCGACGATTTTGCTGCAAGCAACAGATCAGGAAATTTTAGGGGAGAGGGGTAGGTTATGCTCCCCTGAGAATCACGTGGTTTAGCAGCAAAGACGTATATTCTTGATGTTCACGATGGTGGATTTGGTAATGCTAGCATTCTGTGCGGGGCCGGGCGGGTCTTCCTGCCAGCAGTTGAGATAGGAGAAGTACTTTGGCGTGGATGCCAGTGGTGAGGCGGACAGGGGCTTGGGAGCCCAACGTTCAACACCATGGCGAGTAAAATAATTATGGTGCGAAGCACTTAAAACGTGTGCTTAGGTGAGTTCATTGGTGGTGCCTCCACCTGTGAAAGGTGGGGAGGGAAGTTATAAAATTGATGGGCAAAATGTTTTCTGAAGACAAAGGTGTTTGATCCCCAAATTTCCACGTGCAAGAAATAAATACTGATTTGATGAAAAGCTTGTAGGGAGATGCTGTGCAAATCCCATAGGTGTGCTGGTAATATGCAACATAATTAAAGCCTTTGAATTCTATTCTATTGTATCATACTTGTATTAATATAATAGTTGAAAATTGGGGGGGAGAAAGAAAAAAACTCCATATAGAATTGAGTATGAGGCCTTCAGAATTGATTTCCCTTATATCGTTCACCCTACACAAATAATGCACCCACCTGGCTAGGTGTTCTAAGTAATATACTTTGGGCGTTATTTAACTTCGCGGGACTGATAAAAAGGACGGGAAGCCTTGAGATGTTGAATCCCCTCCCAGTCCCATCACCAACCTCTATATCCGAATAGGCTTTATCTTTGGCCGCCCTTTGATCTTCACTAATCGAGCATGATTAAGTCTCACACCTGGGAAGTATCATAGCTAGCGGGTAGTTATCGGCATGTCCTAAGGGGTACCGACTTGGCCTGACCTATGAGGGCAGGCCCGTTTCATCCTGATGCATAATCATCAGAACCACAAGCCCTAGCCTGTCCTTTGGCCTCAGATGGGGAGGGCTAGCAATCTAATCTCAAAGACAGTTAATCCGAAGATCACCGATGCATGGATCATGGATCGTCTGACATGATGGGTGGGTTACCTCCCCCATGGGGGGGGGGCAAGGCTCGCTTCTGATAGATAGATACTGCATGCTTACACAGGTTACCTGCAACTCGAATTGTATGGTTGATACCACCTTTTTCCTTGCCTTACAGGTTCTAGACACCGCATCATGTCCAGTCACTCCACCCCTCTCTACTGCCTGCTGCATCGTTTTCTCCGCCCGAGCATCTCGTCCTACCACCTTAAGGAGTGGCTCACAGATCTGTCGAACCAAACTTCACGGTAGGTAAAAGAAAAACATGGTTACGAGCTACCGTACAGCAACCTGTCTAGGTAGTTCCGCTTTTTTTTTCTAGTTAGGGAACCCCATCGCGACATCACCCGGCACAAGCAATCCAAAAGCGTAAATATACCGAAGGGTATTGCAGGTTTAAGTTGGGGGGTGCTAGTGAGTAGGGTTTCAATGATAGGGCCGTGCTACGAGGTGCCGTGCTTTGACATGTCTTACTTCGCTTTCTTTCCTTCTTTACGTCTGGCTCAGGTGAAACACATCTGCCGTTTTGTCGGACAAAATGGTATGGAGGGTGTTTTAAGTTACAATACATACCTTGCGTCATGCTTCGGGTATATCGTGTGACCCGGAGACCCCGGAGGAAGAATTGATCCGGCCGTTCTGGATCTGCTCGCCGGACGCTCTTACTCGTTTTGTAGGCTGGAATTTATCGGAGTTTCCCTTGCCTTCTCTACCTGCCTCTGCTTTCCCGCTCCGAATCGTTTAGGGTCTCATGGGATTGCGTGTTTAGGTCGGGGATTGTTGTTTATGCTAGTTATGGAGCGGGCTCAGTTAAAGTATTTCATTATGCCCGCAGCCCTTATTATTTACGAGCGTGCCAGCATCCCGCTGAGAATATGCGCGTCGACACAAATAGTCCAAGTCGCGAGTTACATACCGCACAGTGCCGTGCTCAGCCCAGACAGGAGGTTTCACTTGACTGAATGGATAGGTATCTGGCAGCGCTAAGATCCTACATGTCACATCGTGGCTACACAGTTCAGCCGGGTTGACTTTTCGGATTATCAAGATACCCGCGATAACAGTAGTTATTACATAATGGGGAATGTAAAATCTGTTGGACGTCCGGAGGCTAGAAATTTACTTCCGGGGACATTCTCGGGCATGCCGTGGATCGTTCCAATGGAGGTATATGAGTCTCCGAGCTTTTGATAGGCGGCCAGGAAGCAACCGAGCAAGGGCTGGCGCGAGTGTGTAATGTCTGACGGGGAGTAGGAGATTGGTTATTTATCAATCAGAAAGAGCCCCTGCTACACTCCATCAGCACTCGTGCGTAGCCCTGGAACCACTGGATGTGCTACGAGACCTCTCTTGCTGCCGTAAGTTATCAGCTCATGTCTTAACAAGAAAGGAACACATCATCATCATGTCGTAGCATGGGCCTCCGGGGAACATCGTGCTCTCAAACAGCACCTAGAAGGGGAAATAGCTTCCCATCCGTCCACTTTTCAAGGCTTGAAAGAGACAGGTATGACCGACCGCTTCCATCGACAGTGATACTCTATCAGCTATGTCCGAAAATCATGGAGTGAAGTGAGCAGTTACCGGTCGTATTCGCCCCCACAAAAGCCTCGTTTGCCTGCACATCGGGGGGGATGTCACAGATAGAGTGGGGCCAATTCTCTGCATTTACCCTGGAAAGAAGCTCCCTTTTGGAAGCTGGATTTGCGGCCTCCGGCGGCGGATTCGGTTGCCCGGAGGCAAAATTGAACACATTCCCAACCCCGCTGATATCTTCCGCTCCCCTGGGACCTATGTTAAGACTTGTGTGCTCTCATAACATCACCAACTAGGAATAAAGCTGATAGGTCCTGTCGGAAGATAACTTAGTGCTTAAGCTGCCGGTATATAGCTCATCTACTCAGCTTCTGCAGGAATTCGGTGGCGCTGTTTCACAGGCTTTTCTGCAAGGCGGTCTCGCATCGCATGCGCTGCATGGGGTACGGGAATATCATGGCGTCCTGTAGGGTAGGTTTTACGAATTCGTGTAGGAATCAGGCTGTAGATGTGCACCCTCCTCTCTCTGTGGCATCTCAGATGTTTTCTAGGATAGGATCGGAGCACGGACAGTAGAGGACAGAGCCCTAAGAATCCCTAAGAAGCACCTCCACCTCCAGAGCCAGCAAAGGGAGCAATAATCTTTGCAGATCGGGTAACGAATGGCCTGATCACTGAGTGGTCTGGTCACACAGGATCACTCGCATCTCGACCACCTGTAGATGATACCACTAGAATATGAAAAGGGAAAGACCCAAGAACTTGATCGCCTTGCTAGAGAGGGTCGGACAGAACTTATATTAATCCGGAGAAATAGGAGTATAGCGGGGAGACTAGGAGTGGGGGTGACGTCTGACGATTTTGAAGAAGGGTCACAATAAGAGGTGGGGTCAAGCAGGAGTTGTACAGCAGAGTATTTTGATAGGGGGCTTTTTGCGTGGTATTAGGATGTATTCTTTTGAGAGGTATCTGTGCTTGTAAGTTCCACGGGGCGGCGTATGCAGTTGTTTATTCAGCACTGGGAAATGGTCCTATCCATTCTACGGTCCTTTGTGTCCGCTCTTGAGACCGACCCTTGTCCGTGACTTTAGAAAATCCTAGACGGTTGGGAATTGGGCACAGTCAACTAACTCCCGCTCCTAAGGCAGTACCTCTCGAAGACTCATCCAACCAAATCCTACAACTTGAAAAATCCATCCTACTTTCACACAAATGAGCATCGCACAATCCCATCTCCAGCGACCTGACCACAGAATGTGAATTCCTCTCTTAACATCTGGTTAAGCACTCCAACAGCTAGTCACAGCCTAAGTCTATAATCATATACGGCCACTAGTCTTCACCAATAACCTCTCCCCAAACCCTCAGCCAAATAATACACACTCGTTAGACTAAATAGATTAAAATAACCCATTCAACCCCTCCCTCCTTCCTTCCCTCCCTTCCCCGACGTAGCCCCATCCACAGAGAACACAAAACCCCCCCAGAACCCGCCCCGGGAATACCACCTCACTACTACTAGCCACATAAGCCGTAACGACCCCCCGCAAGGCATATAGTGCAACCACACCCGTCCGTAGGACAATGAATCCTTCGCGTATCATCTTCTCCCGCAGTATTTCAGGTACACAAGTATCGCAATTGGTCTTCCACGGCTCAGTAATCACTGCAGTGTAAATCTCTATGATTTTAAATTGTTTCACCCCCTCCTCGTCCAAAAACCGTGCATGCCGGGCTTCCGCTCCACCCCCGTCTCTTTTAAGGGAAAGATGTTGTGTATGGGGATTGCTGTTGGAAACTATGATTGCATGTAAACTTGTTTGCCGATTGCCGCGTCACTTTCTCCCCTCATCACATCACAACTTTCCTCCTCTGTTCCCGATACTTGTTCCGCTTCTTTCTTTGATAGAAAAACGACAGAGCGCAACAACTGTCCCTACTTCTGACAATTGCTAAATATCAGTCACTTGTTCACGAATGGTCACTCGAACAACTTGTTTTGGGGATTTTTTTAAATAATATACTGGTAACCTTGCGCTCTGTTTAATACTTGGACGCAATTCACTAACAGGATTTGTAGTAAGTCAGTTGTATTTCTTGTAGTGCTCTTTGTTAATACTGAAGGTGGCTTCAGGGGCGGTAGGCGGGTAGACAGGCCTGGGGGGGGTAAAGTATTTAATATACCTACATAACTGATCCCTCATTCTCGAATCCGGGGCCTCATATTAGGATAATCCCACTCTGTGGCTTAGCCTCCGGTCAGGGACCAATAGGCCTAAGTGTCCATGTATCAGTCCCCGCCTGGGAGGTGCTTGGATAGACGGACGGGTATCAGGCTGTCTGTCCGGATAGCTTCTGGGCCCTGTAGGTATCTTGAATTGCTTGGTACACTGTCTCCTTGCAGGTGACCGGCGGGGACTGCAAGGCCCTACATACATGACTAGGGGGAGTTACCGATGATTAAAGGTCTGCAGGGTCTGTCATCACCCTTTTAGGCAGCTGTCTTCCGGATGGGAAGACCTACTGGTTCTGCACCTTGAGGTGCCACCCCCGTGCCTAAGAGGTTTGTGGTCATTTCGTATAGCAGTAGCCCTTCATCAAATCTATTCCTCTCGACACTTAGGAGGATGTGTTGGCATAACGGATCAGGAAGACACATTGGTCCCATAATATTCGGGGGGCGTCCGCAGTGGGAAAAACGGAACTAAATAAGGCGGCCTTCATGGGAGAATGATGATAATAATAATAACAATAACGGTGGTTGTTTCCAACTCGGTGAGCCAACAACGTTTCGGGGAAAAAAAGTATATCCAGAAAAGACAGAAAGTAGTAAAATATAACAGCATAATCAATCCCGAAGCCACCCTCCGTCCGCCAAGGGAGTCTCCGCCTTTCCGTGGAGCTCCAGTATAGCACGGGAGGAAAGTAACGTAGAGAAAACTCCCTGCAAAATCCCCGGGAGAAAAGAATATCTATGTAGTAAAGACTCCTGCTCACCATCGATGCCGTAGTGCCCAAGCACGTATTGATGCTCTGCCATCACCTCCATAGCTTCCGTACGGCCCTCGGGCTTCTCCCGCGTTCTTGCCCGTTCCGCTCCTCCACCACGTGGGTTAGTTAGGCTGAGAAGCGTAAATACCCTCTTTAGAATCCCAAATACAAATTCCTGCAAGCAGGAGAGACGAGGAACCTAGGGGCTGAATTCAATTTCTCCCTCTCACTATTACTAGCTATTTTTGGGTGATCTGGTGGGAAGGGGAGGATTGGAGGGGAAAAAAGGGGAGAGAAAAATCCTGCCTATAGGTGGGAGAACTGGGGGATTGAAAACCTACATTGGGGTCCCTTGGTTGAGGCCCCGGAGGTGAACTAGGCAAGTTCTGAATGCTGGGATAATATTACTTCTTAAACGGTCTCATATCAGATATATCCTCCACCCTGATACCCACCTACCGCACCTAAAATACCACCGCCCGCACATTCAACAACAGCCCGTCCCCGCTCATCCCAGCAATAGGCAACAACAAGCCCTCCAAGCCCCCTTCCCCACCTTTAGCTCAAGAAAAATATTCACCTTCCCTTCCCCTCCCTTCCCCTGGACTACAGATACCCCCGCCCCGCCCCCATCCGTAATAGTGTGTATTATACCACGAGCCGACTCGGGTCGAGCTCGGCTTACGAGCAAGTGGGATCAATCCGCACAAGATTTACCACAAAGCTCGAGCTTGCCTTGCCTTGCCATTATAGGCTTGAGGAAAAAAAACAACTCGAGCTAACTCGAGCCTGAATTTGTTAGTAGACATAGGATATCACTTGCTCGATGATGCCGTAGAGTGGAGGGAGGAATAGTATTAATAAGGCCCTTTTTGGCACGCCACCACTTGAAAAATGTCATTTTTCCTAAAATAAAATAAAAACTTCGTTTTTTGATAAATCTCGGGCCTCCTTGGGCAATAGGTGAAAGGCTCCATAGAGGAACCTTAGGTACATACGCCAGCATACTGCCAATATATCGCCATTCCTTCCTAAAGCGGTTCGCTTCTTTCCCATTCCCATTCGCTGGAGGGCGGCGGATACGGTGCTTGAATGCCGCTGAAGCTGGAATAGCCAGAGAGCGGTATATAGAAATTGATAAGTACACGTAAGGCTCTATGTGTATCACCTCCGCGTTCGAATCGTAGAGTCCGGAATCCTGCTCCTGAGTACTAATGCTTCTTTCTAACACCCCCCCTCCCCCTTTCAGCACACACAACACCCAAAAGAGCAAAGCCTGGTCAGTGATCAGTAGTGTGGTGACGGCGAGTGATAATCTGGGTAGCTATGGCAAAGCTAGCGTAGAATACGAGAAGCCTGGCTTGTGCTCCAGAGAGCGATACCCCCAGGGGGGTTTTAGGAGTATCGCATTAACTAATTCTTATCGGATAATAGAGTAATTTTGGCAAACTTTTCTAGGTCTAGTGGAGTGGCAAGTAGCCTTCACTTACCTTAAGGGCATGAGAGCGTTGGTGCGATGAGTAGGGTGGTATAGTTACCATTAGAAGAGAGAAAGGGGGAATGAAAAGGAAAGGAAGGTAGGGCTTTTGCTGATGGGGGTTGGGGTGGAGAGTGCGCGATTCTGGAAAAGGAAGCGAGTCGGTGGGTATCATGAATCCAAATGGCATTACTGCAGTAGTTGTACACCCTAACTACGCTATTCTACCATTCGATGATACGCTTTGGTTGGGCAATTAATACTACATTCTTCTAACAGGATATTGGAACTTGGGGATCCCAAGTCGGGTAAAACTGTTTGAGGTATTCAGACTACTCGGCTAGTACAGGACGTTCTACGTAATAACTTGGTGAGAAAATTATAAAAATATAACGGGAGAAAAGGGTCTACAACGGTGAGAATGAAAAGATGCTATAGGCAGAAAGAGCTAAATGGATGTATATAAAAAGGAGGGGCGGCGGCAGAGGACGGAAAAAAGAATGAATGTGTGAAAAGACGGAGAACGATAGTATATAATATATACTAATAAAGGACAAATGAAAGAGACGAGCGGATTGGTGGCCTGGTGGCGAAGCATCAATCGGCCTCCATCCCTCCTATCGGTGGCTCTCTAGGTATATGTGACCTCCCGTTCTCGACAACCCAAGGAAGTCCCGTCCGGCCAGAGGTGTCTGCTATGCCGGGGTCCGCATTGCCCCGTTCCAACAGTATCTTTTCTAGCCCATGCGATTGCAGTATTACCGTCCAAAGCAGCTGCATTGGAACCCCACCCCTTCACCTCCAAAAAAGCAACAACTATCGGCACAATCCAAAGGAATGCGCCGCCGCGGAATCGTGTGAATCCTTAGGCCTGACGCCAACCAAATAGTCGGTCTAGCCAAGATTCTTTGTGCAGCGGGAGAAGTCTCGGGGATATTCGATTATCGAATCTATCGAGAAGTTTCAGCGTGGAAGCGATTTCACATTCTCTGTGATATCTCTTCCAACATGTGCTGCTTAATAACAGGAAGCATATTCGAGAAAGGGTGTTGTCTCCGGGGCCCGATCAAGAGTGGGCGAAAGGTTCTTGACCCGTTGAAAGTTGAGGTAGGTCAAGCAGATCTCTGCAATCATCGAGTGAGGGCTACGGAACACGTTGTGATTATGATCAATCCCGAGACAGATGCTCTTGCAGAGTAAAGTGAACAAGGCGGACGGTGGATGAGGACGCTTCAACCGTAACAAGCGTGGGCCACTCAGATCTGTAGATCCCCTTTCCGCTCCTGAGGCATGACACAGTTCATCGGCCTGCAATGGTCGTTCCGAGCGCGATACCCACATCAGAACCTCCATCCCGAGTCTTGACCGTAAACTTTCCGCTCCCCGGATAGCTCCCCATCTCGCCCAAGATTGCATCGATGTTGAGGGAAACAAGAAGAAATCTACACACCCCTCTTAGTAAATATATGGTCAGGCTTAGGCCGGACAAAGCGAATGTTCAAGTTCATACCCGCTTTCCGGAGTTGTTTCGGGAATTATTCTCATGATATCCGCCCGTACGTACTCCGGGATTTCTCCTCTGCCCACTATCTGCTTCAGGATAGCGCCCAGCATGTCATGTTGGTAATTGTCTGCTCCTGCTGGTCAAGGAAGTCACAATAGAGCCTTGAGACGGCGAGATCTTTTGCTTCAGCTTGATCGCACAGGCTATCAATCAGGGGACTAATGTTACTGGCCGTCAGTAAGCTTCGCTTTGCCCAGGGAACCTTTTACTTACATGAGATAAGTTTTCCCAACCCCTGGATTGGCGTAATCTTGATGTCTTTTCCGAGGCTCCAGCGGTGACAGCCTCTGCACAATCCGCAGTTCCCTATCCGTCATCATCATTCTCACTTTGACGATATCGTTATGGCTATTCGTTGAACTGCAACTGTCGACACAAATGTTGACCGGGCCAAGTGGGCCGCCCGGGCCCACGGCGCCCTGCCCGCCACGAAGGGGGTGTTTGTTAAGGGTAGAGTAGAGAGATGAGAGGTGGTGCAGCGATAAAAAGGGATGGAGAGGGCAGAGACTTTCTAGGGCTAAAGAAAGGCGGGGCAGCACTTGGCAACCATGATCAAATCAAACTTACCCCGCCCGGCCAAGGATTAAAAGTCACACTCACCGAGGGGGGTCTTATCCTTCCCCTAGCTACTTTTTAGCCCACGAACTGTGATACTGCATGCGGCTTGGGATAGGTCTTCGTATGGTGCCGGACACCCCGCCACCAAAATTTGATGTGTGATCGTGCGAAAATTTACCGGCTCCCTGGCTAAGATGGCAACCTGAGGTATTATATGCATAACAGTCCACAAAATACCCAGCGCTGAACCTAATCTTCTAAATACCGTATATCCTGAGATGGACTTCTTAATGCTTTCAGGTATTTCAGAGCCCGGGCTACCAGTACCGGTGCTCAATTTCTAACGTATGATATCCTCCAAAACGACTTTACCCGTACCTGTATCATACAGCCTAAAAACAGGAACAATTAGACCACATGCTAAAACGTCCTGAATCACCCCCAAACATATATAAAAAAACGAGAGATACGACAGGCCTTACAATACCTAGAGAGGCAATCCAGTGCCCAACTTCCCACTACTTCGTATGCTACCTCCTCTGTGTCGAGCGCCTCCAAGACAAGCTCAAGGTCTGAATATGTACGACCCTGGTTGGCCACACAGTTTGTCTGACATTTTACACTAGAAATGAGGAGCCTTGCATCAAGAAATTTCCATTCTATGGCTACAACAAAAAGGGATAGAATCTGCCGGGCTCTTTGGGGTCATAGGGAGTATGATCCTATGTCGGCAAGTTCTGTCAATAAACCTGGTAAGCACAATATCAGAAGTACCGGTATTGACAGTGGGCAAAAAGACATCCTGAATCTTATATAAGTTCCCTGCACGATAGAGCCCTTGCAACAATTCACGGCCCATACTGCTAGATGTCAGCCCCCGTGTGATGCAGCAAAAATCACGCGATTGTTTCCGGAATTGCCTGAGCAATTGCAAAACTCATGGCACATCTTTGATCAATTGTACGTGCTCCTGGACAAGTTGTAAGCACTTAAGATGGGCCACATTGGGGGGGGCTGGGATGGGATGGCACGGTATTAGAAATTTTATGATATGGCGTTTGAACGTCCAAAGCAATCACCCCTCCTGGCTGCCGTATGATCCGTAAAAAGAACTTTTATGAGAGCCCGCAGGACCGCCAGCAGGGTGCCTTGCACTGCTCGAGTTCCTGGTGAAGCGTTATTTAAGTGCAGCGCCAGGACCGCATAACACGGGCCAAAACCGCTCGCTACTCCCATCGTAGGAGCGCAAAACATTCCGACCATTATGATAGACTAATATCCCCTCCTCTTGCCCCTCACTCCCCCCACCACACAGCCTGCCCGGGGCCACTACTGTAAAAACTAGAAAAGGTAGCCCACGTCTCGCAGGGAGCTGTATGGGATCGGCAGAAATGGCTTCTGAACCTCTCACAGTGCACCGGGAACCAGCCAACCAATCCAAGATGTCAGAAATTGCACTAGCAGTAAGCTGAGTTGAGTGATGTCCGCACACCCCAACCCCACTCCCCCAGCTACACACGAGTGCTTAGGTGGAAGGGTGGATAATGCACTTGCAGTCCATGATGGAGTTCCTTCCCTTCAATGTGTGCTAGCACCTCGCCCCCGCAAGAACGCTCTAAAAAGCATGAAACGAGCTGACCCACCCCAACTTCGGATGATATGATAGAAAATGCAGGTGTGAGAAACCACCACCACCACAGAAGTCGCCCTTCTATCACGGCCACTATCTCCTGAGGCGGGGTATCATATTACCTAACTGTGGCTAGCCGGGAGTGTGGGCGCGGGGTCAAGTTTGCGATAAGAGAGGGGGGTCCATCATCCCTCAGGGATTCGAGAGGGGGGAGGGGGATGAATATCCGTAGAAACCCCTGTATCATACTCGAGTATGATACGAGTGTAAATAACAGAAATTGAGGTTGATTTAAACCCCCCAACGACGGACCTCCTCTTCTTTAATCACCCCGCTTATCGCTTATGATATCCGCCCCACAATTGCAACTTCATACCGAGGGTGAAGGGCAAGGTATCATAGCTCTATCGAATTTCCTCTCCGAGTATGATACATATCACAGTTCGCCCTAGCCACCACGCCAGGAGCTCGAGAGAACCCTTTTTTCCCCCACCAAAAGCCAGCCTATCCGGCCCAACCAGTTGCATAATTCGCGTTACACACACGTAATTTCGACCAACCAGAGGGGGAGCCAGATTGACAGCGGACCTTGGCGCACGCCCTAGTATCATCATAACTTTGTGCCTCATCTCAAATCCAACCGGCGCAGTAACCAATGCCAGTACCGCAATGTCGAAAGCGGGGGGGGGGTTTTAAAAAAAAAACTACCACTACATGGCGCGAAAATTTGGCCCATTCGCCCGGATCTGTGTGGCATGCGATAGCGGTTCCTTCTTTCATGAAGTTTCGACATTGCGGGTATAGGAATGCCTGTAAGTAGTTACAATCCAGAGGAGAGGGGCTCACGTTTCAACAGCCAAATACTCAACCTACTCAGCCCACATCAGTTAACCACCACCTCATCCTCATCTACGCAAGACTAATAATTGTATTAAAATTTACTAAGAACCTCTCCCCACCAAAAGTACGACAACACGATCACAATTTCTCACCCGCATCACACCCCCTCACTCGCTACGTCATTATCATCACAATCATATATCGTCCTGGTTGATAACCCGTTACACACTTAACAAGGGAACCGCAAACACACGATGACTGGAAAAATGATGACAACGCCTCCCCGCAGCAGCTGTTGCTCTCATGATATCACTGCCGCTTGTGAAAACCACATAATTTGTACAAAATTAGGGACTAAAACATTTGAAAACTCTCTTGCGGTGAAGGTAAGGTATGGTATAGGTGGAAAGGGAGGGGGATGATGGGATGGGATGGATACAAGACTTTATGTCGACGAAACCTGGAACGTCTAGCTGAAAACGTCTACCTTAGAGTGGCCTTCCTAAGTTGGAGGAAAAAAGGGGCGAGAAGGGGAATGATGGAGGAAAAAAGAGAGGAAGAAAGAGAAAAGGAACTCCATGCTATACTATTGCTTGCGCCATTCTACACGGGTTTTTTTTCTTTTTCGGGGGAGGGACTACTGTCACCGAGGCCCCCAACATGTGCTTGAATGAGTGTGAAACTCTACTGCGACTTCTCTGCCTTCACGCCAGTGGCCGAGATGAGCTTCAGTTCCTTCAGCATATTCTCCCTCGTGCTCAGGACCAGTGCATCCACATCCTCGTTTGTCAGGCCCTTGGTATCAATCGGATCCAAAACCTGCTCTGGTTAGTATTTTCATTCCCACTTCCCTGTATACTCAAATTGTTTGAGAAAACTGACCTTAACGTTGATAACACCGGATTCAAAGGTTCTCTCCTGGAGGTGTAAGACATGGGAGTAATTCGCGACAACAACCGGTACGATAGGAACACCGGCTTGAATAGCTAGATGAAAAGCGCCTTTCTTGAATGGCAAGAGTTCCGGTTTGGAAAAGTATGATCGAGTACCTTCCTAAAATTACACATTGTTATACAACAGGTCCCTTAGCAATATAGACTAGTGGGGGGCGGCTCTGGTGCGGCAGCATACCGGGAAAATCCAAACGGACTGCTTATTCCCTTTGATCTCCTGAATCGCACTATCAAACGCTGCAATAGCTGATTTCCGGTTCGTCCTATCAATGAATACGGTTCCACTCAATGCCACTGAAGAGCACACAATGTCAGTCCCCCTCCAAACCTCATCCCGAAACTCCGCCCCAACCACCTCCTCCGGTCGGGGAAGGGAGGGGCGAAAACAAAATAAGAAAACAAAAGAGCACATACTAAACCATCCCAAAAACGGAATATACTTCAAACTCCGCTTCGCTGTAACAGAGCAATGTTTCGGAAACACCCTCCCTAAGAAAACAATATCCAACTCGCTCTGGTGATTACTGACGAACACCGCCGGTCGGGTATCTAACACACCCTCATTCTCCACCTTAAACTCCAGCCCGATGATTGGACAAGTTAAATTCTTGAAAGCTCGTGCAGTGGTCCATTGTGCTATGCTGACTTTTCCTACTAACCGGAGGGCTACCGACGCTAGGACTCCGTATGCCGCGCATGTGACCAGGAGGAAGTAGCAGGATAGGATGCGCGCGTAGAATCGCCCCGCCTTGAAGAAACGGCCCAAGATTGTCAAGGCCATGATTGTGCCGATGGGGAATGACAGGACGAGGAGGAAGAGGTTGATCATAATAATTACCTTCGGTCGAAGCGGTGAAGGAAGGGTAAGGGGTAAGGAGGGCCGGGAGAGAAGGAAGGAAATGGGCTGGCTAGTGCGAGTGTTGAGTACTTTAGGTGATGATCTGTCGCTGTTTACCTCAACCCGGAATGAAAAGGAATCGGATGGATGGATGGCGGACGGGGCAAAGTAGGGCCTATAAATTTATTCTGGAGGGTTAACTCGCACGGCCATGTGTCGCTGCCCGGGCTCATGAACAAACTCTGTCGTGGGAGTGCCGTTGCGGTCGTGATCTTCTGGACAATCTGGGGACGAGAAGGAAGGTTGTCGGGTGTCAAGTGGACGACCATGCTGTCTTGGCAACAAAAGTAAATCAGTCAATAATACCCGCAGAAAGAGGAAAAAATAAAAAGGAAAAAAGGAAAAAAGCTGGTGGGGAAATCCCCTGGCGCTTTCGTCACAGGGACACCGAGTTGTGTCCCCCCAACAAACTGATGGCGAAGCATGTGAGATCCGATGAGACGTTTAGTCAGCTGAAAAAAATGAAAAAAATGAAAAAAATAATTACTTAGAGGCATGATAAATATAATTACTTGGAGGTATGATACGGCGTGTGAGGAAGTAATCCCCGATTTTAACTGTAATTATGTATCCAATTCATCGTGTAGAATAATATCAACACCCAGCTTAGCGCCCAAACAAAGATAAAGCCACGCCTAACCTAAAAAGCTGCAAAAGATAGCAAACACCTGAACAATACCATACAAAGCAAGCTAGCCAGGGCCGGAAAAGGTATTAATTGGGGGATAATGAATAAGGGGGGAGGTCATTAATGCACCTGCAATTCCCCTCCAATACACGCACAACCTCTCAGGAGAGAAAGAGCTCTAAAAGTGTACAGTGGTAATAGGGAAGAAGAAAAAGAGCCCACTCCATGCATCCTATCCATGCTCTGGCGGCAACTGTAACCGTATATATATATAAGAAAAGAACCCCTTTAGAAATGAGAATGAAAACCAACCCACCCCAAAGACCGCTTTGCAAGAAAGACAAACCCCAATAAACAAGACCAAAGGAGAGAAAGAGGCATAAAGAAAGCTATGCATTCACAAGACACAGAAAAAGGCTATGCAATACAGTCCACTCCTCTTTTTTTTTTTTGTTACGATCATCACTTCATAGTATTCGATCCCCACAGCATTAAGCATCAAGCCTCCACGCGCAAGCCACTTTCAACCCTTTTATAGTGACTAGTGATCCAGAAAACGGTTTTCTTCCGCGTCACCCGAGTACTCGTCTTCTTCATCTTCGTCAAGGTTCTCAATAGCTTCTTTTATTAGATGGCCAGCCTATCTAACAGTCAGTAACAGCAATAGGTCTAGAAGAGGGATTGGACTAACCTTTGGATCCAGGTTAAGGGCAATGGTGAAATGTTTAATGGCACTTTTCTTATCATGGAGTAGTTTATGCAATCTCCCCAACAGGTAATGCACATTCGCTTCATCTGGCGCGAGATCTTTTAATATCCGTAGCTCTTTGAGGGCAGGCTTTAGTGTTATATAGGGTTAGCTTATAATCCCCTAGCCGGAATTATCCCTCACTAGCGCCTCTGGCGCCAGCGGCAGAGGACTTACCTGGTAGCTCTTGAGCAACATCAAAGTTCGTGCCTTTTTGAACCTCGAGAGTGCGCTTGCGGGTGACATTTCACAGGCAATGTTATATTGATGCAATGCTCCCCTAAAATCCTTGTTCTTTTCCATCACCATCCCAACACAACATACCAAAACAGCGTTCGTAGGATTTATCTTCGATGCTGTCCGGAAATGCTTCTCCGCAGTGTCGAACTTGCCCATCTTCTCAAACACCTTCCCAAGGCCGTACCATGCGTTGTAATGCCTGCTATCGGCAGTAATCGCGCTTCGATAGCTAGCAAGAGCCTTCTCGTACTCCTCATTGCTCACATGTTCGTGCCCTTGAAGTGTAAAGGCATACGCCAATTTCGGATTAAGTTGTGTTGCTCTCTTGAAGCATTTTAAAGCTTGGTCATGGTCTCGCTGTAAAGAAAAGCAGTTACCAAGGGCACACCAAGCCTCTGGCGAAAGTCGGTCAAGCTCAACCAACTCATGTGCCAAGTAAGAAAGATCTACTTCTTTGCGTTGGTGCCAAAGAATTGTCGAAAATACCTCCATATCCCGAGTTCGAACAGGGCTCAAATGGCGGACTCTTAAGAAGCATTTCTCAGCCTGTAAAAAAAACCCTCATTAGCCAAACATTTATATATCCATACAAAGGTCCTACAAACCTCAATATAGTTAGCCATTTCGTAGTATGCCCTCCCAATCTGGCTTTGGACCCACGGGGTATCCTTTTGACTCATGGATAACGAGTTTAGCGCGTGGAGAGCTTCCTTGCACCGAAATCTGCTCAGACTGAAATACCCAGCACCCGCTTTCTTGAATAGGTCAAGAATGAACACTTGTGCTTCCTGCTTCTTTATATCAATCTGATGCCCTGGCGCAAAGGTTGGTTTTGATATAGCATCAGACATCTATTTCACCAAAAGCGGTTAGTAAACAAACTTCCCACATCTGCCAGGTTCGGAAGCTCTTACATTGATATCTTCACTATTCTCCTGCTCCCTCTCCTTTTGCCGCTCTTTTGCAGCAACAGAAGCTCCGGTTAGATGCAGACCCCGACCCCGACTGCCGATAGTCTTTGCTTTCTTGGCCTCCCGTTCCCGCTCCTTTGTTCCCAACCTGGTTTCCCTTTCCGCTCCAACGCCCAACTTGCTTGTAAATTTGCTTGTGAGTCTTGTACTCCTTCTAGCGGGTGCTTGAGGTCCGGACTCCTGAGAAGATGCTGCAGATCGTTTACCGTCATTACCGATCTCACGAGTGCTTCGGCTTGTAAGCTTCCTTGTAGTGACCTCAGTGGCGGTCGCCCGGGTTTTCCGAACCGGTGGTGGTTTGTCGGCGGTGTTAACGCCGTTCCCTCCAAATAATTCATGAGAACTTGACCCTGTTGGTTGCGATGTTGGGGTTTCCGCCTCCAAGCTACTACCCACCCCCTCGTTCAATCTGTTGAAAAATGATGGATGATTATTGAATGACAAATCCGAGCGGTCTCTACTGCTTCCCCCATTGGATGAAAAAGGATCACTAGGTAAATTTTCAGACGAATTTCGCAGACCATTCAGAGCTGATGATTCTTCTGGGATTGTGGGGGGTATATTTGAAGGATGTGAAGGGTATGAGGGTATCTTGAGTGACTCGAGCATCTCTTGCGATTGCTTAAATACGGCATTGGGCCGTAGATTTACACCTAATCCATCGTTAGCATACAGCCCTTCAAGGGGCAACCCCTGAATAAAATACCTGTATCGCAAAGTCCAGTAAACGCCTCCCACGCAAATGGATTCAACTTAAGAGCTGCCACATACGAGTCCACCGATTTTTTCACATCTCCAGCGTTGTGCCATAACCTGCCTAATAGAAAGTGCACTGTTGCAGCATCTGGTATCGAGCGCCTGTCTGTGTCTGAATGCTGATCTAAGATCACAAAGGAAGAACGATTGTTAGATCCGGCCCTAATAGGCACCAAGACAAAATAAACTCACTCCATGTGCTAGTCCCATTCCAAAACCGTCTGCAGGCTTCTAAGGCATTTATACCCTGGCTTTCTCTACCATCTCCAAGCTTCAAGCAGCATTGCGCATATATATATGCACAGCCTAGATGTCGGACCCAACCCTTTGTTAACGACTCCGCCGCCAGATACTGGCCATCCCGGTACAAACATAAGCCCAACAAATGAACCGAGTCACCTTTCGGATCATAGGCGTTTAATCTCTCGGCAGCAAACAGCGCTGTCGGCAGCAAGTCGTTGTCTAGGGATTGCCACACCAACGAACGGAAGTGCGCGATGATATGAGGCTGGGGTGTCGAGGGTGTCATTTTTTCGGCGTCTAACTCAGAGACCCCGGAGTCAGGTGGAATACTGCGGGAAGGTAAAGATGGAGGTGCAGGCGAGGATATTGAGAATGCTCTTCGAATAGTCTCCAAGCGAAAATGACCATGGGGCAATTTCGACGGAGTTGGCGGAGGCGAATCAGCGGTGGCGTTTGAAGCGATAAGGGGAGCGGAGGGCCGTCTAGGTGAACGGAGAGGGGAAAGGAAAGAGGAGAATAAATCCAGGATTAAAGGGAACGCCGGAGCGTGTTGTAGGGGAATCGAGAAACTGCTGCAGCACAAATCCAGCGAAAAGGAAACCGAATCCTATCCACCGCCTTCTTCGAGATTGGAGGGCTCTGATTCGAATCCAGGATGGCTGGGTTGCGGAGGGTGAGGAATGGCGGAATGAGAGGGGAGGGATAGTAATGTTAGAGGGTTGACAGGCGGGCAGCTGCCTCACGAGGGTGTTTATGGGAGTTTGTTATGGAGTGGGATGCCCGTGGTTAGGGCGTTGGCTGCGTAACATCAACCCCAAGCTGGGAGCCTGAAACAATACCATTGTACTGCTGTTCCTTTCTCGTTGCGATGGCAACCTGTCTGGTGGACCCTGACTCCCAAACCAACCCAAACACATGCCTAACTAAACTCCTCGGGATCTTATTCGCTAGAGTACAGGGTCAGCAACATGGAGGCTCGGCTGTACTTTTCTCCGTCAGCCATCACTCAGATTTGAATCAAGCACCTGCCCATCCTAACATCGGCACGAACATGGCGCAGGGCTATGACCGACGAAATTCATTGCTCCCGAAACATATTTATCATCTCGCCCGTTCTAAGACAGCCTGGAGAATATGTCATCAGGAAATTTTCATGAGTATAAGCATATGTCTATTGCAGTCATGAATCCAGAGATTTCCATCGAGTCCGGCATATACTTGGCAATTAAAGTCTCCGGACGTTTTTGTGCCAAGATAGGTATTAATAAGTGCAGAGCGTCCAGAGACTTCTTGAACAGCCATGTACAAGTACAGTGGGTCAGGTAGCAAAAAAAACTTAAGCAGGCTGGTGGCAACACAAAAATGATAAGGCCGGGTAAGCCAGAGCGAGGAGAAAGGTTTCGAATTTCCACTGCTCGCGAGTCCTCTACTCGAGTACGGTAATTGGGAGTCCTTCATCCCAACAGCCAACTAACCTAAAGTCCGCATATAATACAAATAAAAAGACTAGCAAGAAGTGAAAATAAGAGATTGCATTACGTGAACCTTATTTAGCCTTACCCTTTTACCTCTTATCATTATTCTTTGCCTGCTATTTCTTGATTAACCTGAGAGGGGTAATGTGAAGCATGATGTTCTGAGTTAAGCCCAAAGAGCTGAGAACTGCACCCTTGAGCTGTAACCGAAGAAACACAGAAATAATAGACAGGAACAGTAGGAATAAATAAAAAGGACTGAAGCCAGATAAGGAGCATATAATGCGATCTCTTATTTTTGCTTGTTGCTAGTCTTTTTCTTTGTGTGCAGACTTCGGTTGGTTGACTGTTGAGATGGAGACTCCCAATCTGAGGAAGTTAGGAGGAAAGATCCGTTCCTCTCACTCTGGCTTGCCTAATCATACCATCATGACAGTTACCCGGCCTTAGCACTTTTGTGTTATTATATAATATTATTATCATATCCTCACTAGCTTACTCAACGTTTTCCGCACCCGATGCCTATTGCCCACCGGTACTGGCACTTGACCCGCTGTAAGCATATCTAAAGTTTACTGCTATTGGAAAAAGTACCAGGTGAGATGTTTTCGTATCATACAAGATAAGACAGTTAACCAGCAAACTAGCCCTGCCCCATAGAAGACATCACCTATGACATTGCTATACTAGTAGCATAAAATGGGTTCGAAAGTTGTATCTCGTATACTTCTGGAGAGGTTTTTGTGTCTAGGATAATTCCCGTAAGCTTCTTTAGCAAACACAAGTGCCAGCGGAGGTTTTCGTATTATACAAGGCAGGGGTTATTTTGCTAGTTGACTACTGGTACCACTGTCTCGTAATATCTCCCCTGGAACTTGTACCGTAAAATCTCGTATAATCCACTCTCAGATTGTCAGTAGGGAATTGCTAGCATCAATCCACGATAGATTTAGTTTGACAGGTTACCAGAATTGCGAACTCCAGTTGACGAGATCCAACATGCTCAGCATGCTTGTACCTTACCAAGTGAGGAAAAAACCAATCCTTGGGGTGCTTCGTCTCTGAATAGCGGCAGTGGTCTCAGAAACCGGAGTGATTGGACCTTGCGCTGAGAAGTCCAGAATTTCCCTCTCTAGATGAAGGGGGAGCAAACCAGAGCGAAAAAAAGCTAGCCTTCCGCACTCTGCTTAGGCCAAAACACAAACCAACCAACCTCACTATGATAAGAGAGGCAACTCCAACGTCCTAGCGCGAGGTCCAGCCCTTTCCGCAGCGGCTATCAGTATGCCTTAGCTGGACCGGGCGCATGGCTGCTACCCAGATCAGGTGAGCGGCTACCAGATGGCCAATCATCCTGTATTGGGGCATTCTACGTGCAAATGTGGCACCAACAATAAGTTCAAAGAGACCGATTTCGCAGATTTTGTTGATAATTCGCTGTGATCTTTGATTCTTGAGCCCTAGGGGTTACGCTTCTGAAAGCCCGGGCTATTTAAGGGCGTTTTCCCTTGTATCCTACGGAATACATCCAAACGGGGGTATGCTTATTATCTGCGATAGTGTAGGTATGTATGATAGTAAAAAAATTGTATTGGGGATCAGACTCGACACCAGCACCCTAAAACAAGCAGATGAATTTGTAGTCTGCGAAATCAACCTCTATTCCTGCCACTATCGTAAGTATTACGGAGGTACAGCTCCTAAGTTTTGTATGTTCCACAGGGAGTAAGGGCAGCAAACCTCGCTTGTGGAACATACAAAACTTAGGTGCTGTACCTCCGTAGTGAAGTAGAGCTTATCATCGGCTTGCTGTAGGGAAACCTTACTGCCCCCTCTGGCTCCCCGTAAGTGGATACTGTGACTCCCCACCCCAGCCCCAGATGTTTTCTGGTGTGATATGGGAGAGATATAAGAGTCACGTAAGTGATATACCGGTAGCAAGATAGAGGCAAATGATCTGCAGGTCTACTGCGGTGTCTTTATATGTGGGTATAGTTGATCCATCACTCCAAGTTTAGAACCTGACGCTGTGGTTCTATATACTATTCTCATAGAGGTGCCCGCATGATATCCACTGACAAAAAGAAGAAAATGGCACATGTCTTGAATCATCTTGTACTTTCATCCTTCATTCTTGCACTACTTAATACCTTCGCTCTCTTTGACGGTTCTCCTGACTGCCACAATCATCTCCTATTTTCCGATGACTACGAGAGCTCCCCCCTCACCCTGGTAAATTTCCCGCCCTCATAAGAAGTCTTGCTACGCATGGCGCAATCTAAGCACTATCATCATCACCACCACCATCATCGTCATCATCACCATGCCCCGCCGCGAGGTCTCCTATGAAGCGGACCACACCCAAACGAAAGCTATAATTCTCTCAAACCTCCATCAGTTCTTTCTCACAACACCAAATTACTCCAAATTTCGGACCAGCCAGATTTTCGATATTATTTTTGGGAGAGTCTATATTCCTACGCGTACAGAACTGATGAATGCGTTCTACGAATTAATTAACGCGGGAATGGTACCTGAGCTCAAGGGTATTCGAATGGATAAGAAGGAGAGGAGAAAAAAGCGCGAGGTCTTGAAGGAGAGGATGAAGATTAGGCTAGGGGGGAGAGCGAATAGGGTCTTCCCGGGGGTCCCATGGAGGAAGGGTGGAAAGCCCAAGAGGTCTTTGGGGGAGATTAGGAAGGCGTGGCTCAAGAATACTCAGATGGGAATAGTCAGGAACTGGGGTGGTGGTAAGGGGGGATGTCATAGAGCTGGTGTCGAAGATGGATCGCAGTCTCCGCCGTTGCCTAGAGCGGGGGCTAGGTCCAAGAAGAGATTTCCGATTATTCGGCGGGTTAGCAGAACCAAACCGCAATGTATCCAGTCGTCTCCCACGCCTCCACCCTCCGATTGCATGCCCCCGGAAACCGCACTGCAACCTTCCATTCATCTGAGCAATAAACCCCGATATCGTGCGACGGTTTCATATAAAGACCAAAGGGAGCTCCTCGAGGCGATGCACAAACTATGCCTGCATTCTTCATTTGAATTCTGCAAATTTCGTCTACGCCTAGATCTCACCCGAAATATCGCCGATCCAGCCCCCTTCCAACTTGAAACTCTCATTAAGGCCATCGTAACTGCATGGAATACGGGAAAGTTCGATGGCAGTTATATCAATGAGGACATCGGCTTTGGCTCTGGAAATGCTTTTTGGAGAGCGGGTTGGGTAGCTGTTGCAAGATTGTATAAGTGGCCAATGACGAATCGACGGTTGTTAAGCATTTTACAGACGGGGGAAGAGTTTCTGGATGCGCTCTTAGATGAAAGAAGAGTTGATATGGCAGGTGTGCTTTACGAAAAGGCTGAGGCGATGGTGAGATGTGCCTCGAAGGAGGGTAGTGTGGGGGAGACCAGGTCGGAGGTGCGGCCCAGGGCAGAGGCAGAGATGGAGATAGATCTAGAGCCGGAGTCAGAGAGAGAGACCGATGGCCAAGTAGAGAGGGAGGAGGCTGGCGAGCTGGATAGTGGAATGCGGGTCGAGGTAGATGCTGAACCCCCAACCAGGAACAACGATAGTAGTGATACTGAAACTGAAGGGGTTAGCTTGGTTGGATACAAGGGGGTGATGTGATCTGCCATTTGTTCTTAACGTTAGTAGCTAAGCAAGATGTCTGATCTCTTGAGAACTGAGAGGTGTCTCGTTGAGTGAGTATAGCTGCTAAATGTTTTGTTTTGCTGGTTTTAGATTAGGGATTAGGTATTTAAGTACCTGCACATGTATGATATAATACTCGCAATTTTTTGAGGCCTCCAGGATGCGGGCTGCATGTCCCCCTAAAGCAACGGATTATGCCATAGCTGAATCACTTATGTATTCCCGAGGTATTAAAAATAAAAAAAAGACCAGTATTCTATTACACGAATCACCCAGAACGTTGCTTCAGCGAGAACCTAAATCGGATTCTCGTGATTGTCAATCATATCTCAAATAAAGTTGATCTGATATCTGTAACTCGATCTAAGCTCCGATAACACCGCAAACCGTCAATGAATCATCAATTATTATTAAGAACTTCTCACAGGTACTTCTTGGCAGCCTGCTTAACCTTTCCATCAAACACCCCGCTAGTGATCCTCATATCGACCTCGTAAAATGGGTTCATGAGTGTTTTTGTGTAAAGGTCATACACATCTGCGAAGAACTGACGAATCGCGTCATCCGCTTTTTGGTCATGGAGTAATAAAAATTTAATGTCTACCTCTTCGTCAACTCTCCGCTCCAGTCGATATCGGCAGAATACGGGGTTGTACTTCCAGCGGTCAGAAAACAGCTGACTAGAAGATTGTTGAACTTGTCAACGCACTTCATGTACCTAATAACGTTAGCCGCAGGTTATGAAAGATAGGATATGAAGCACAACATTGTGGGAGTGGCCCACTGGACCTCTTCAACTATGTCAAGGCTTGAGTGGACGATAAACTGGTTCATAGAGCGTTGCTCTTCGCGGAACTTAAGAAGGTATTAACAACTAGGTCGAGGATGATGTGGTGACAATGCGGGAGGAGTACTCGAGCTACGCCATCGCCACCTTGCTTTGAGGTCCCAAATTCGGCTTCATAAATCGGGTTATCCTTCGTGCCGACAATAGCAAAATAGAAGCTCATTTCGATATGCTTAAGGGTTGTGCGTAGTGTCTGGGGAGATTGAAGGAATCGACTGGTTTCCAGGCTTGTTAGGACGCATTTAAAAGATCAAAGTGATGCCGACATTCAATGGTGGTTATAGGGGTTCTGGTGGCTTCATACCTTGTTTGCGACCTTGAGGTGTTTGTTGAGATATGGCCCTAACACAACTGGGCTAAATCGCATGTTGTCCCAGTCTACCGCTGAGGTTCAAGGATCAGATAAGATCATGACTAATCGGTCAGATGAAACAATTGGTCCTAGGTATCGTACTCGCAATCATCGAACCATCTTTCCCACTCTTTCCTAAGACCTTCAATCCATCAATCTCTACTCCAATCCACCCAACCACATATAAAAAACATTAGGCATGCCGTATGCACCCCTCACCTCGCTGTATTTTACCGGTATTACGGAAAACTTGGAACTAAAATGATCGCAGTGGCTTCGTTTACCGCGAGAACCGGGTCCCTCACTATCAGCGCCTCTTCCAAAAGAACGATGGTGTGAGGCAATGGTACAAGGTTTGTTTTCTCCTCCGGGCCCTATTTGCTCACTCGCCATGGTTACCGACCCCCCCGACAGACTCCACGATCCAAGATGTTGCTCTATCCATACTTCGTTATGCTCGGCCTCGGCTTTTCGGGCTCTGTCTTCGGGATGTGTAGACTGGTTATGGTTGGTTACCTTCTGCGACACTTGCTACGAAAGAAACTGACATGGGTTGGCGGCTTTCTAGGGCAAGAAATCATACTTTTAAACCCAGTTACATTGTTACTCGCTATCCTGATGCACCGATCAATTCCTTTTTTGCTGGTGGGATGCGTTGGGACCGAATGTGTAGTCGGGGGTTTTCTCGGGGCGATTCCGGTGGGACGGAGCGCTCTTGTGTATAGCAAATATGAAATAGAAGCGAGGTGTAAAATTTCGCTTTAGATGTTGATACCAAACAAAGTGCTCTTGTATATGCGATATCCGGATGGGGTGTTTGTAACTGGTGCTGCGCCTGAGGTGTCACTTTAATTTTGTGCGGTAAAGTGGGGGATGAAAAAAAGGCCAGGCGGCTCTTCTGGTTCTGTTATTCTCTCTTCGGATGAAGCCCGACCGACCTTCCCCCCAGAGTGGTAGGCACAAACGGAATAGTTTAGGATACCCAAGAAGTGGCCTCTCCTATCCTTTTCTTCTATTCCTCTCTCTCCACTTTCCTCTCATTCCTTTCTTTTAACGGCTCAACCACCAACACTTTTTATTCTTCTCCATCCTCTTCTCCTTAATTGGGGTTGACCGATTTGAAGCCATGGCACAAAAATACCTTGGAAAGATCCTCGGCGACGAGAAAAAGAAGGCTGGATCAAGCATCGCCTCCGATGATGGTACGTTCCATCAATTTGACAACTATCTCCTTTGGCACATTCAATCTGATGCACTCGGTTTCCGTGAGCTAATTGCGATTTCCCAGACTTTGCTGATTTTGCGACTCCATCTCCTGCTACTCCACCTCCGGCCCCAGAGTCTGCTGCCTCATCTTTGACATCTATTAGTGCCTCCCCGACTCCCACCGGCCCTCCGATTAAATTTGATGGGCCTTGGTACGCTCTCTGGGAGCGTCACTCGCTCGACGAATTCCAATTCGAAGGCTACATTCTCCTCCTTCTCTTTGGCATGCTCGGTTGGCATCTCTGGGGAACCCGCCGAAATCGCGCTATCGCTAAAAAGTTCTTCGGCAGCATCAGTCCTGTCCTAAGCCAGGAGTTTGCATATGTTGGGGTTGATCCTTATAGTCAAGCAAATACCGAACAGGTTGTTACCGCCGATTACGCCTTGAAGGAAAACCATCCTCTCGAGTTTATCACCTACGCTTCTGGAAGACAAAATATTGCGTTTATGCACACCACTATCAAGCTTCAACGCAGATCGAATCCAATCACTTGGTTTGGAGAGCACCTTTTCGCGTTCTTCTTTGAAAGTCTGCCAACCCCTACCGACAATGCTACTATTACTATTTCCCCCTTTGACGGTCAAGATCCTGGAAAGGGTGGTCCGAGCTCTAAGTATGATAGCTTTGTCTGGGCCTTGGTTAATAAGAATCAAATGAAGAGGTGGAGAGAGGATCGTTATGACCTCTCACTTACGAAGACTTCAGATTTGGATGGGCTCCCGAACTGGCTAGCCGTTATGAGTGAGAGCAAGGAGATCGGAGACACTGTGTTGACAAAAGAACTGAAGGAGGCAGTTGTGGATTGCCAGGATATCCTCGAATACTTGATTGTTAGCGACCAGCCTATCGATAAGCCTACTACGTATGCTACCTCCTTACTATGTGGTAACCTCTGCTAATAACCTCCAGTCCTGCAGAAACAGCCCCCAAAAAACGCGTTACTCTCCAGATCAGCATCCCATCTGACACTGTCCCCGCCACTTTGCCCAAACTCCTGCAGGCATTCATTCGTTTGGTCGATCATCTTGCAGCAGTTGCTCACTTCCGCCCCGAGGTTCTCCGAAAGGTTAAGGCTGTTCGCGAAGAAGAGGCTAAGAAACTCCAGAAGCAGGTTGATGAGGAAAAGGCCGAAGAGCGACAGCATAAAAGAGACGAGGATAAAAAACATGAAAGAGAGAAGAAGCTTCGTGGAATGAGTGCCGAGGAACAGAAAAAGTTCCTTGAGAGAGAGCGGGAGAAGGAAACCCGCAAGGCCATGAAGAGACAGACTAAGAAATAGTCTTGGGTTTTAGCTTTTCAACTTTTTTTTTGCCTGCTTATTTTTGTTCATCTAGCGTAATGTAAAAAGATCTGAAAAAGAAATGGGCTTTGGGGGAAATGGTGTGGGGGGATGATGGAATGGACACTTGGTACAGGTAAGTACCCAAACATTGGGCTTCGGATTCTGTATGGGCGCACTGATGCGCACAGATAATTGGCTATGCGTTTGTTTAATCCTTGTTGGGGTACTCGTTGCCTATAGCAAGTAGGCTGGGTTTGGCTGGGAGAGAGGACACCGGGGACTGGGCGTCGAGATGTTCTGAAGGTTGAAAATAATGTTGAATACCCACTAGACTTAGCTCCGGATCTAGTGATATCCGGGTTTAAATTCGTCATGACAACACCGGCACAGGATCGGAAATGGACACCCTAGCAATTGTAAATGCTGTATGATAACTTAGGCCTTAGACGGCCTACCGGTAGCCGTTTAACCAACGCCAAATCCACCTGATACTACTTGATATATATATATATATTTCTCCAACTGTGCTGTACCACCTCTGCACAAAAGAGCAAAACTTGTAAGAACCGTCAATGGCCAAAAGTAATATGGGTCAACCCTAGTTCCACATACCCTTCACAAGCATATGGTTTACCAGTGTTTGAAAGGGACTAAGGAAGAAAAATGGAAATGAGATGAAATAGTGTTGTCCCTGGACTTTTGGGAGAGGGAAAAAAAAAGATCCCACCGGTGTTCGATTCCAAACGTGCTGGTTTTGTCTGCGCGCTCTTGCAAATGCGCAGTGGTGGGCACTGTTCCCGGACGCAAAAGAGTACCGATACCAGCAGGCCGGATCCTACTATAGATTCCATCGCAGGTAAACTTAACCCACCACTATTGTCCACGCGGTATACGGTAGTATCATACCGGCAGCTTCCCACTCGAGTGCCAGTGTCCCTGGAGAAGCGAAGCGCGTTTCCGGCAGGGTTAGGTTTCCAGAGAAATAGTAGGTGCCTTAAGGAGTATAGCGGCGGGTCGAGTTTACCACATCATGCCTAGAATTTAGGGTAATTGATCGACCGTTTATTATACATACCGCTAGGCGATTTTTTAAGGTATGCATTCGGGAAGTGACCGGAGGGGTAGGTTTACGGCTGTTCCCACGAAATTAGGTATACCGCACGCCCGCGGGGGTATTGGTTGTACCATAACTAGATCACCTACGTTTTCCATTTCCGGACACTTGGGAAAGTGGAACTATTAGTGCTAATGATTCGCCGGGTCGGAGACTGGCGGGCGGTGTTAATAGTAAGAAAAGAGTAGTATAGAAGAGGAGATTTCCTGGTGTCATAGCTCACGCACCTGCTAGGTCGACTGTACTGTATGTACAGTACCTGCTACTGTTGGCTCTGCGGATAAGACCTGGCGGTAAGTACCGTATATACCCGTGATTTCTAGGCCTTTGTAAACACACCTGCAATTGCATGCGGGAAAGAAAGAAAGAAAAAAACGGCTAGAGTCTCAGGTATCGTACGCAATCGTAGCTGTGCTCACGAACGTCAGAAAATTAGGGTATATCATTCTGGGTGAGGAGCCACCCGGATGTGTGAGAAGTTGACATGACCCCCCGTCATGAACTATAACTTGCCTCCACAACCTGTTGATGGATTGTGATTCAAGCCCCCCACCCCCATCTAAGTTACTGAACTCCGCCGGCCCCCAGAACCCACAATGTGCACTCATAAACGGTTTTTCTTCTTCTCCCAGGCCTAAAGTAGATTCCCATAGCTCCCGGCATCAGGGAAGGTTGCATGCAATAAAGTAAAAGTATCCCAGCCTCCTGTCCCTCCAGCAAACAGCTCTTCTTCTTCTTCGGGCCGCGCAGCTGTGTGACTTTGGCACCAGGGCGGAGGGGTATAGGTCTCGTGTGGGCGTTGGCCGGGCTCAGAATCTGTTGGGGGACTGAGATGTATCATACATAGCATTTGGTGAGGAGTTGGAGGAGAGAGTGTAGGGATATGGTATATACTTTTTCCTTTCTCGGGGAGGAGGTTGGTAATTCAGGTTCGGTGGTGGGTTGTTGCGGGCCGAGGCTTTTGAAACGAGAGCTATTACTTGAGAGTTGCGTAGAGGAGACTGTATGGGGTTTGCGTGTCAATGGGAGTATGATGCTGGTGTTCGTCACTCCCCGACAATACTCGTGATGTATAGTAGAAAGGAGGCATGAGCTAATCATTACCCGCAGCTCCATCATTTCCCCCACACCCAGGACTGCCTTCCCCTCCTTTTCTTCTGTGTTGGATTTTGTTTTTTGGATGCAAGTACTCGGGTACAGTAATCCCAATTCCTATCTACCACAGTGATCTATGTACTGTACTATACAAACTCCATCAAATCCTCACACCCCGTCCCCCCTTCCACGAATATTTATAGTAAAGACTAACTAGGAAGACATACACCACCAAAATTCCCGTCTGAGCCAGCGCGAATATCATCCCACGAACCACCATGACGGAGCAAACGATAAGAAACAAAACTGGCGTCCATATGGGTGGCTTATAAGGCCTGTTTAGATCGGGTTGAGTGTAGCGCAGATAGATAAGGCCGGACATCGTCGCGATGTAGGATGAGTATTCGGCTATTCCAATGAATGTCACGAGGGAACTGAAGTTTCCGATGAGGATGTAGGTGCAGCATAGAAGGGTATTCAGGATCATTGCTCGACTAGGGAAAATTTGTTAGTCTCGTAAAGTAGGTAGGCAGGTAGGTAGGCAGGTAAGTAGGCATATGTGGGATATGGCTTACAAAGGAGTTCCCCGAGCAGCACCTTCCAGGGGTTTCTGGGGGGATTCGGGAGGGCCGCTGGTAGTTCCATACGTGGGGGTTGAGGGTGTGCTCTCTTCTGATGAAATTCCCCAGCCTTGAACTCCCCAGAACTTTGGAATGTAGCCCTTGTGTGCAGCAGACTCTGTAAATCTGCCGGTTGTGAATATGTTTGCGTTCAGCGATCCAGCGCAGGCTATAGATACTAAGACCGCGAAAACCAATCCCCCGGCTGCCCCCAAAGTCTTCAGTCCTACTGCCTGTGTGTTGTTAGATGAGTATGATTGCCTTTGGGATCAGATGAGAGCGTACCACTGCAATTGTATCTGCTGCGCCAATGACATCCCACGGAAGGATGATATAGTAGCATAAGTTTGTGAGGATGAAGCAAGATATCACAGTTGGTAAGGCAAAATTAACCGCTCTTGGTAGATCTCTTGCTGTATTACGCATTTCTCCCGCGACAACGTTGGCCTAACTCGCAGGTGTTAAGATTGTCCTCTGGTTTGGTTGTATATAGGGCAGCTCACATTATCCCAACCACCATATCCCCAAGTGCCGGCCCACAGTGCAGCAGAATAATAGCCCATAGATTCCCATACTGTCAAGGAAGCCCAATCGACACGATGGCCATCCACTTCTGTGGGTCTACTCGCAAACCAATCTCGAGTCTTCCAGTCCATGCTAGGCTTACTTCCCTGGGCATTCAACCCGATAAACATGACAAGAATGGTAAGCACTGCAATGATTCCCACGGTCGAAAGCTTTATGAGAGAGAATATCCCATTGAGACTGGACGAAGTCTTAGTACTGATAGAGTTGAACAAAGTGAGAGATGCCAACACGCCGATTGCCAATGACTTGTCCAACCAGAAAGTATCTCCCTCACCGCCAAAAATTGCATGGGTCCAGTACTCGGCGAAAATAAGACTGAGGAGCGCCATGGAACATGGTTTCACTGTAGCGATCCAAGTGACCGAGACAAGCAGTGCTGGGAAATCTCCGTAGATGTATTGGAGATATTCCTGCACCCCACCGTTGACCGGTATTGCTGCTCCGAGTTCTGCAAAACATGTTGCACCAGCCCATGCGAGCAAACCGGCACCTATCCAGACAAAAATGGCCGCGCTTGGAGACCCTGTATTATTGTTTATCTGCGATGGGGAAGAGAATAGCCCCGAGCCTATCTGGAAGCTCACTAGCAGCATGTAGCCATCGAGGCAGGTAAGTTGGTGTGAATTCCCGACCGCCGTTGGTATCTCAATGACTGGAGCTATGTCTAAAGAGGCCTCTTCATCATTCCCCGAGAGAAGACTTGTTTGTGCACTAAGAGCCTCGCTCCCAGCGGAATATTTCTTCGAAGATCCTGCTTTTGTCATGTTTAACAAATCTAGATATTAATGGGGCTCTTTCTAGGTGGGAAAAATCTGAAAAACTTATTAGCTTTGATACGACGACACCGGGTTCGTAATAAAACTTTCTTATCTTACCCTGAAAGAAAAAAGAAAAGAAAGATAGTAAACTATGATACCCCACAACTGCACTTAGACCCCGAGCAGCTCCGTCCTCTGGGAACGCCGGCCGTCGTCTTTATATCCTACCCTCTCAAAGCATCCACGAGACAAGAAGAGGCCTGGAATTTTCGTGTAGCGTCAAATTTTCATCCTTTCTTCAGTGCTGACAGGGAAATCCGCTAAGTGTATCATTCCTCTTTTTTTTTTTCCTCTCGCTGTCGATCCTCTTGCCCATGTGCGATATCCGCCAGTAATGCTGCAGTATGCCCATTACAGCGAGGGGTTTTCATGTTATTGAAACAGCGGTTGTGTGGTGGCATCGGTCGCACTTGGGTAATTCGTGCCCTACCCGCGTGGTGCATCCAACCCACACCACACAATATGATCAGGGAAGCAAACCATTTTTTCCCCACCATCCCGGGAGGTTGGAAAATTAACCCGAGGCACATATCAGCCCCAGGCTCGCCATCACCAGTCTCGCATGTACTGGTACTGTACTGTACGCCCTCGACAGTTACTTTCTCTGATTGTATTCGTAGGAATATGGGTAGTTGCCTGGAGGAGGCTTGTTGGTCAGATCAGCGGTGCGGTGCCCTTTGTGTCTTACCGAGTGAGAATTTATGCCATCTGATGTCTCGTTGACAGGCGCGTGGTCCCTTGTATAGGCATCGGGGCTGCGACTTCTCAACCCTGTTATTCTGGGGTTCGAACTATTATTTTTGTCTGCAAGATGCGCATGACTTGCATGGCGGATTAAGAAACGGCCTTTTTTTTCCCCTCTTCCTCCTGCTGCTCCGTGAGAAAAGTAATAATAATAATAATAATAATAATAATAAAGGAACAAAATGCAACGAGTGGTTCCCCCCTTCCCTCACCTCAGGTTTTGACAAAAAGAAAAAGGTGGGGTTATGCGAGAAAAGTAACACAAAATTTTCACGGGGGATACGACATGGATCATCCACTTATTCTTGCCTGTAGAAGCCCGATTCCCAACAGAAGTCTTTCTGTAGGTGGCCCTATCACAATATCAAGTTGGGTGGGCCCGCCTCTTTTTCTGCAATAGTTCAAGGAGTCGAGATTGATGGAGGCGTTTCCCAGGAATATGGGAAGATCAACTCGTTGCATATATCGCTCGAGAAAATTTACCGTGCCTGAACTACGCAGTTCTTGTGATATCAACATACACTTTTGGCGTTCCGGTCCACCCATACGGGAAGGTCTTCGTGGTTGAAATTTCCTCTGAAAATCTCTGCCTTTCTGGGGTGAGAACTGGGATTAGTCGAGTGAGGTGCCATGATTAAGTTTAGGTTGCGGGCCGCCAGGGCTGAGGGCTAATGGCCAGGAATAAGCCAGAGGAGCCTACGAGGGGCCGTTGTAGAGAAACGCTGTATGTCGCAGAGTTGGTGCTGGAGCGGGGGGATGATCCGTAAATGCAGTCGTATCCGTCAAATCGCCAGTGCCCCTTTCGGCAAATAAGGAAACGCAAAACTTTCATAGCAATCTACGGGCTTAGCTCCATATCAGAAACGACCATTCGTCGGGAATGTTCCTCCGCTGACCCTACCACGCGGACACCAGAGTGGCTTCTCTCGAAGGTAACCTTGCTCCCGCAATAAGCACGGTACGAGTACAATACAGCCACCCGGCAAAAGGCTTCGTGATATGGAGTTTCTAGCTTACCCCACCGTAATTCCCGCCGAAGAGAAATCCTGCCTCGCCAAGACCCCCGCCGAGCGGCTGCAACCCCGGCGTATGGCATTTGTGAAAAAGACTGCCATCTTGCCCCTGGGATCCAGAGGCCAAGTTTTTTAAGCAGATTTTATTGAGTATCGTCTTGGAGTTCTGAGCATCACAGTGGTGAGGTATTTCTTGTATTCGATTTTGTGTCTATAATCGACCTCAGGTGGCTCTCCAGGTCAGTAATTCATAATCCACCAGAGTTACCGCATTACCGTGAGCAGATTGCACGTGACTAACTAAAAGAATGATTAATCATTACTACCTGTTACTTTGGAAGGGTCATTTATGAGGCGCTCCCGATCTCTCCGAAGGGCCGGTGAGGGGCTTTGGGGTCTTAAATTCCGAAATAACTTATCAAGAGGGTTGTCCCAAGATTGTATCATATCTGAACTCCTATTGACCTTGCAAATTCATTTCTCAGCTCCTCTCTCTAGGGTTAGATATGCGCCTTAAATTCCTAAGCATAAACATTCAACCCTACAGGTATAATACTGCTGCATATCTTGATCTATCACAAAGAGAATCCTTATGCGATCATAATTCTGAATTTTAGGATGGCCAATTGGCCAAACTAGCGCGGGTAGCTATGTTGTGAAGTTTCGGCTAGTCCTATAAACCGCATCAAAATGCTTGGAACATTTGATAACGGCTGATATCGGGAGGAGCGTGGATGGAATGATTACTCCCTCAACATAACATACCGGTATTGATCCTCGCCGTGTTCCTGTGCTCGTAATGCTCAGAAGTTGGTGGTACCAACTAGCAGTCCATTTCGCAAACGTTACGACATTACTGGCACACGGCGGTCTAGACAGATTTGATATTGGGAGTACTAGGACGGATTGTAAATCAGCTCAAACTTCTGCATAAGTGCTTCATGGGATTGCACCGGAGAGCTGCCACGTCCTCTCCACACCGCTTTCCATGCTGCAGCGCCTATCCAACCGGCGCCAGTAAGAACCCGTCCCGAACCCGCCGGGGTGTATAGATCCAACATACAAGACTTTCTTATAGGGAAACACTGGCTTGAAACTGTCACCAAGGAGAAGATGCGTTCGGGGCGCTTCAGAATTCTGAAGCCATCTCACTAGTCAAGGGCACAATATCCTACCTAGTTGATTGCCTATGGCCACTTTACTGACATTGCTGAACCTAGGCATGATACCTCGTGAAAATCAGCTACTCTTGCCAGCCGCTATCCTTCTTAACACTACCGCGTTACTTCTGTAAAACGAACCCGGCTAGCCGGATTTCGTTTGATCTATGGAAAACCCTCCAGCCACCAAAAACCCTAGCTCCTGTCCCAAGCAGTCCCTCAGAATGAAGGAACAAACAAAGGACACAGCAATGCGGGTGAGGTCACTGGGATAAGGCTCACTGAACAAGAGAGAGGGCGATAGACTAGACAATCGATCGAGTTAAGGACAGACTAGAGATATATCGGTGGCTAACTCTGGAAATACAACGAGCTCTAAAAGAGACTCACCATCCAACGACGTCGTACTCCCCTGTGATCTCTAAGCCATCCTAATCCCTAAAAAAACCCCTATACCCTATACCCATACCGGCTAGCTCAAAGGGCAAACAGAACCAAACCAACTACCCTAGTCAAACAATATGGGGTGGAAGAAACATAGACCAAATATTAATATTGTACCCATATCCTTTGCCTGCCAACAGAGGATGTGAAAAAGTGTCTCTACTCACTGTGCGGCTCAAATGCCCATACCCTATAACCACACATCTCCTAGCCACATACCCTATATGCAATCCAACACCAGGCCGTTCGGACCACGGGAAACTATGCCAATCCGGTATCATAGCTATAATATTTTCGAAAATTTTAATTTTAATAATACGGTATCTTCCACACAAGGAAACTATCCTACACCTGTGCCTAGCTGGCTGCAGAACGGATGGGATGCGAAATTCATCTTTGTGTCGCCGAGCACACTGAACGGGTCCCAAACCACACCTCCTTCGTCGCGACAATCCCTTCACTTAGCCAAAACGGCCGGGATGTGAGATTTTTCGCCTTTCTATTATACTACCAAAAACAATGGAGTAATCTCGAGCTGGTTGGGGTACCGTGTTGATTGGTGGGGTATGGCGCGGCAAGCGATTCCCCCGCATCTGTTAGTTTGTATTATACTAGAGTGGTGGCCATACCGGTATGGGAATCCTAGTTTACTGAACTCTTTTGTTTCCTTTTTTTTATTTTTTACTCGCATGTTTGGGTTCCGGCGATCTGTTACTATTACACTAGAGGCATTCAGCCCCGGGGTGGGGAAGCGTTTGTGCAAGTATTTCAAGTCGAGATGTTACCTGCAAACCTGGTGGTTGTGTGCCACGCCTTTTCGCACACGAAACTACTTTATGATAAATCAACTCAAAACTTGACACTCGAAAAACGCTTTTTCAACGCCGGGGCTGAACGCCTCTACCATGGATAGAGGTTTCAGGGTTGGCTAGAGTAGATGTTCACAGGGTATCACTAGAGGAGACGTGCGGGGGGGCTGTGCCTATGACGCCAGACTTGAGCGGCCCTGCGAGAGTCTATGGCAGGCCATGGATATTTCTTGTTGTCCTATTCTGTTACACAACTGTCAATGTAGGGGCATCTAGCAGCCCTTTGGCCGTAGATTTGAAAACTGGAATCCATGACCCCTTCACAATTCTGACTTATTCCAAGCCCAAGCTGCTGTCCTTCATCACTGATGTTCCCGTTTCCGGTGCTTCTCTATCCATGAAGAGGCCCTTCTATTAGCAGCCAGTGACCAATACTTATGCCTCCCTTTTTCGAGTGTCTTTCTCGAGGGTATCTCCACTTCTAATATATAGTCAGGTCAGGTCACCAGGCCGCTTTGCTGATGGTTTCACAAGGGATTCTTCCCAAATACCCCCGTTCTGGACACAATTTTAACAGCTTGGCTTTTTGTATGCGCAATGTACCGTGGGGTCAGGAGGTGTGCTGGTGAATTGCGAGATGCATTATGCATTAACGTACGACGGCTAAAATACTTCCCATTCATGCCAATAGATCTTTGTATCAGTCGCCAAATAAGGGACGTTAGTGGACTCAGAAAGGGGATTCATAAACTTAGCTTGTATCATGCTATTATAATATTGTCAGGTGGGGGCCCTTGACAGCTTATGGAAGGTTATGTTGAGCTATAGAGAAACTTAATTTTACTTGAGAGCCTAATTTGTGTTTGGCAGAAACCCTTTATCACGAGAACTCACTCGTGCCTCCTCCTCAGGACTTTCATTCAATTCCACAGTAGACACACATTCAAAGCCCAATGTTTCCGGGATAGAATCCCAGCCATCAGACCCTGGCTCCCGGATAAAAACCTGTGCCTCTGAGATGTAGCCTTTTCTCCCAAGGGGGAGTAGTCAATAGCACTATGGGCTTTGATGAGTTGCCAGCGTGGAGGGGGAAGCGCGAGGTCCTGGGTAGGCATAGTGACATTACACCGATAGTTTACTTGAGCTCCTATGAGTAAGAAAAACCTATGCGGCTCGGCAATATATCCCGAGAAGATTCGGAGCTAGCAAGCCCTCAGCTAGGGTTAGGTAACAATAGAAAACAAAGTGGGATTCTGGTAATTCATGGGATCCAACTACTTCGGGCTGCTATCAGCAGGCTTCTTTAATCCTGGCATCGCCTAATTGTCGTGATTAAAACAAGCACCTCCCTCAATGTTGTGTTGGAGCCTAATGAACGCATCGAAGAATAGAAGAGTGAAAGAGCAACAATCAGCTCCAAGAACAGCTAAACATGGAAGCGCAGTGGGTGGACGACCCCTACCTCTCCTATTATAGCTAAGAGCAAGCTGGGAGATGTATATCTCTGCGGAACCAATAACTCCCAAATCCTAAGAAGACTCGACGAACCCCAAAGGAACATAATTTAGAAAGCTGATAGATCACTATCTCTCTCCCGGGATCTCAAACAATCTGGAACTGTCCTGATATCCCGTGATCCTCCAGGGTCCCTAAAGTTTGTAGCCTATGCCAACTACCCTATGTCAGACGGCATGGGGTGTGAAAGGAACAATACTGAACCAAACGCCTGATAATACGATATCATACTGGGCAGCAGCGGATATCAACTGGGCTAAAAACAGATATCCTATCATATGCCCATCATCATAATATGTGAATGCAGCAAACCATGTGCCCATCATACTCGCCGTACACCTCAAAATCGCACGCCCGTAAACATATATCCCTAGCCACATAACCTCATAGCAGCATCCCCTATAGGAATCCTGCATGTTACTCTACGAGTTACCTATAAACGAATCATAACCCATGACGCTAAATTGAGAGTAAATTATAATTGTCTCGATAAGTTAAATCTAAAGAAAAATGCCATGATTTTCCCGTAGCAATAAATCGAGGATTTAACAAAAAATAATAATTTAAATCTAAAGAAAAAAAAGTGGCGAGTTCTATTGAAGCGCACCTGGCCGAGTTGGCTAATCGACGCTTCTATGTTCTAAACCCTCGGAAATTAATTTATATTATCTGCAGTCCTAAATCCCAATAGAATAAACTCCCTCCCCAACAATAGATCCGGTTATCCGTGTCCTCTGCTCCTAGAAATTTGGTTTACCGCTAGCTAAGCTATAATACCCGGGGGAACAGATACTGTTCCAGTTTAGGCCATGCATGGTACTTCGAAACGCACCAGCACGCTCACACACCTTTAATCCTCTACCAGGGGCCAATCACAACTTATCACCCGGCTATCCAAGTAAGTAAGAGTCGATCCCACATGGAGAAACCCCTTCATCTTTCTTCTATTTTTCTCTCTCAATCTGAAGGGGAGTTCCACCGGAGAGGGGATAAATCGAGTTGGTGATTTGCAGATACTCGGGTTGGACTATCACATCCTCATAAAAAGGATAACCTAACTTTATGACTGGATATTGGGGTAGGAATTTTCCTCCCTTTTTTTCTTTGACGAGATTCAACCTAGAATACTTGTTTAAGTAGAGTTAGATGGCTATAAAGAGCTAGCCTACGACTTCCTATTGTGATTCCAGGACAATGCCAGGGGAAAGATCTTATCCGAAAGCACTGGCCCCTAAGAAGGTTCCCGCGAGTTAATACGGTATAAAAATATTAGCTCTAAAGTATCCGAATAATTAACGAACTGGCATCTGTCTAAGCTTAAGCACATTTTATGTCCCAGGCGCTCCAGTTAGAGAATTGCCCAATCATATCAATCGACAGGCCTACTGTAGCTAAAGCAATAGATGGCTCTGTGAATGAAGAAGGAAAAAAAGAATTTGCGAATAGTGACGACAATCAGCTATTTCATCCACGTTCGGGCAGGGTTTGACTGATGTGATAGCCTACTATACCACGAAACTACATTACCATCCCTCATATGTTCCCTAATTTCACAGCTTTTAAGTATGCAAATTATCAGTACAGAAAGTACACGGATTGGCGGATCTGGGATAGAAAATAGTATGTTCTAATTCAGAGGCCCCAAAAGGAGTTTAGGTTTCTATGACGTCCTAAGAGTCTGGCAAAGAATTTGAAGGGTTTTCCTTCTACAGTATAACACTCCAAAAAAACAAAATGGCAAGACGCACTATTAGATATACCGGTTCACGAGAAAAGCCGAGGGTGACACTCTGTGTGGCAATAGCTATGGTGTTTCGCAAATGTCACCTAATTCAAAGCCGATGGTTCTGTTAAGGGCTTTGCCGGAGACATTAGTCTTCTAAGATCAATTACCAGATACATACTGATTCTTGGCTCAGCACTGTTGGAAATGCTCGCCTCTGCAGGCAGCAGTACACGTATGCACCGGCGGGGCACGCAAACATTGAACTATAAAATCCCCTTCCTTCTTGCTTTTCTTTTCCCTCCTTCACATAGTCTTACAACCCCTTAACCGCTTCAATATAATTACTCTTTTTTACTTGAGCCACTTCGGCTTACTCCATAAAGTTCTCCTCTCCGATCATTACCTCCATTTTCAACATTTTCAACAAGCCCCGCATCTCTATTTCCCAGCTCTGTTTGTCTGTCAGAACCTCGAAGGGAAATTCCACCATTATGTCCACAGGACGTGGGAGCTTCGCTACCCCGGCCCGGGCCCAATCCGCCACTCTCTCCCCTATACAATTAGTAGCCCTGGAGGCAGAATGGGTGATCTAGGGTATCTTCGGAGATGATCACCGCGAAAACTTCGTCGTTGTTAGAGGAGCAGCTCTCCTTCCCCACGAGGTAGTATCATCACACAATGCTAACTAGGCACCACGAGAGATTCCTAGGATCAGTCCTGGGGGAAGGCCAAGAACGGCAAGCTGTTTTCGGAAACGGTGGTCGGCGCCCCGAGAGTCGTTCTTCTTGTCCTCACCGCTTCAGCGGTACCTCTACTCTCACTGCCCAGAATATCCAAAAATATCCTTCCTCTTCCCGCCCTGTTGTGATTACCACGACACCGGGGGCACAAGGTTTGTTCTAGCAATTACTTAAACTCAGTTTGTGCCCTTGCTTTCCTAAAGCCCTTCATCACACCCTTATCCACATATTTGTCTCTCCTACATCAACGGTCATTTTATTCCTACATCACGAGGGATCCAAGAACCACAATTTCATTCCCCAACCCACCCTCGACCACGCCATCAGGCCCACTAGTTTGTTCTGGCAATTGAGAAGTTTCAAAGTGTCCTGGTTACTGACTTGGTCTTATTATATTCCTCAGATTCGGTCGTATACGGCTCCGCAATCCCCACTCTGTTTGGTGCCCCATGGGAACTATGCTCATCACCTTCGACAACTAAGTCTGCCTCCTCTATTCCCGTACCGCCCTACCCAACTCAACCCTAGAATGGCAGATCGCCGCCCTCCAGGTAGACCTCGATGAGGAGAGGCTCATAATTGACTACCCCAAGCACCAGATGGCACAACTAGAGCAAGATAAACCACGAGTCAATAATTTAAAGTCACCTTCGGTCCTGGCTTCCCTAAAACATCTCACAACCCCCCTGTGGACATGCTGTGCCGGGCACACAAACACCACTCTCCCTCTCGCTTTGTCAAAGATTCCTAAGAGAAAAAACTTCGCCATTATTCCTACCACAATTGCAATCCCATCAAGGGCTGGTGGTTTGTTCTAGCAATCGAGGGCTTTAAAGCATCTTGCTTACTGACTTGGTCTTATAAAATTCTCCAGCTTTCCCTACTATACGGTCCTGCCATACCAACTCTCCTGAGTAGCTTTAGAGCACTGATCATTGTTATGCTACACCCGTGGTAGCACCACCGCAAGGCCCGTCACGCCGTGCTAGACCCGAACCTTGAACAAAGAGTCACCGCTCCCAACTCTCAGAACGCCCGCACTCTCAAATAGCAGGTCACCGCTGACGGTATAATAATCCCAGTAGGAGAATGTTGAATGTTGTACCATACCAGAAGTGCTAAGGAGTATAGGTAACGGGAAGCGCACATAGTATGGAGGAACACTGAAGTCTGGACGCGTGTGGGTTGGATGAATGGGCATGATGGGGGCTGGGTGGGATGGCCTGGGTAGGATTGGTAGGAGGGGAGGATAGCCCAGAAAGCAGACCTTCTTTTTAATTTGCCTTCTATACTCGGGAGCAAATTAGGGCCCGTTTACCTACAGACGTCCGTCTAAAAGCCTGCAAAGATGCCGACCGTGAAGGGGGGCTTGACAGTGGGGGAGAGAGTGGCAAAGTAGATTGCGTTTACCTAGAGTAGACAACGTAACTTTTTGACGGCCTAGCTACAAGAATCTCGGACCGTGGAAAATTGGTCAAACACTTTCGCTCCGCCCATCAGACAATGCCCGAGACGCCACCGCCCAGCACAACCACCATCACAAACCCAACCTCTAGAAAGAGACAGACAGTTGAAGGTATGTAAAGAAAACAGAATTGTTGCACGTTTAGCTAATATACTGTCTAGATAACTGAAAGCCCGTTTACCTAACTGACGTTCTTTGACGGTCGGCACTCCCTCTGGTTGCTAGACGGCCGTCTATAGGTAAACGGGCCCTTAAAGACTCGAACATGAGGGCACGACAACCATCGTTCCTCATCAACCATCACACTACCACTGCCAACCTCACCGCTACCGCTACCACTACCACAACTACAGCACCAAATTTTTCCAGTATTTTTTTCCTACATTTGTCTTGCCCTAAGGCCATCTTGCAGAATAAATATTTTCCTTATTTTTTTCTAGTATCATACTAGGTTGTTCTACTTTTCGCTTGATGATTGACGACGAGGACGACTTGTCACTAGCATTTCGAGTATTTAATTTGCGCCCGAGTAGATTCACTAAGCTAAAGGTTAATAATAATAATATAGGGTTTGAGGTTGATATTTCCGGATTATCACCAGAGGCCTTCCTCAAGCTCCTCAAGTTACGTGCTTCTCCTAATAGGCAATCAGACCGAGTAAGTGATCACATCACCCAACCCCCTTCAAGGGACGGCAGAACCAGGATCATAATGTTAAAAAATTCAAGACTTTATAGGTATATACTACACTACTGGCAAGAACATGCAGACGCTAGCATGTTCAAATGAGACTTTTTACCCCCGCCCCGTCCCAAGATTCCAATAAAACGCCCTGCGTAGCTAGGACTAAACCTCCCACTTTGAGGCAATTGTGGTTTTTACTTGAGCCGCTTCTTATTTCAACGTAAAATCATCTGCTGGCTCTCCCCACTTAATACGGCAGTGCACTGCATCCATGAACTGCGTCAGCACGATGATTGCCCAGACCTTTATTCGGCCATCATGCATATAAGATGAGAACCTCTGCACGGGAGGGGTGGCTCCCAGCCCTATGCTGTATCACACATCACCCGCTATGATAAGCCCATAAGATAATAATAACCACATTGCTAAGAAAGGTAACGACGATCCAAAGCATCTTTCCATTACGATGGCATCATGCAGCGAATCCTCACAGGAGGGGAGGGCACCTGACGAGAGAAAGAGGACAACACGCCATGATAGTACGGTGCACAAAGCACAGTTACAATCCCAACAACTTGGACCAAAACCTGCCGGGTTTGGTGTAGAAGACAGCTCAAGAGGGGGGGTGAATGAGTGGGTGAGTGAGTGAGAACCCTGCCAGCGAGCGAGCGAGCCGCCCTTCGCTGCGCACCGAACACACAGGAACCGGTGACATTTCATGACCGCTGCAACTACTGTAATTCACATCCCCACCAGTACAGTACACCCATCGCCGCATCCCCGCCCCGCACTTATGTACTTACCAGTGCTTATTTAACAAGCGGTCATCATCATCACCACCACTCACCCATTCACATCAAACCATAAAATAAAAATCAAGAGTGGGTAAAAAGAAAAAAGTTACACTTTCTCCCACCCAATCACACCCCCTACCTACCTACAAGTACCTACCTACCTACCAAAAAGCGCCCTTTTTTCTTTTTCTTTTTTTCTTTCTTTCTTCTTTCTCCTCTCCCCTCTCGCCATGTGTCCCCATCCCCCACCAAGCAAATATTCCCACCCCGCTAACTGGTCAATTGGAGCGGGTTGGTTCCTGATAAAACCGTAATATTACGACAACCACAAATCTCTGATACCAGGGGGAAGGAAATACCGTACCGGTAAAAAAAAAAAAAGCATTACGATAACAACGTTATTATATCATAACCTTAAGATTAAGGCTATGATTGATACAGTATACGCGACCCCCCGCCTATTTTTATCAAAGATTCAGCCCCGCACGTCATACCGGTAAGGGGTTCTTCGCTTTACACGATGGTCATCGTGAGATTTGGAATTATAGTTTACAAGTTGCCGTGATGCAGTGTTTCAGAGAGGGCGAAGGGAGAAGGGGTTGGTTGTGCTGTCTGCCTGCGCGTGTACCGTGGGATTACCGTGCTCGTTAGTACTCGGGTACATACGTAGATGGGGAGTTTCATGGTTTTTGGTGTGCGAACTTGCGTGCGAACTTGCGTGCGTACTCGTACATGCATACCTGCGCGCGTGCTGGTCTAATCGATTGATTGAACTAACGAGAAGGGTATCGTATCATACAAGCAAAAAGCAGAGAGAAGAAGAAGAAGAAAAGCGATGACGACGATGAGAGAGAGCGCTGCGAGGGATAATTGTTTGTCCGTCTGCCTTGTCTCGTTCGTTGCAAGCGGTGAACCCCGTGTGATGATGATACCGGGTTTTATTTTGTTTTGTTTTATCTTATTTTATCGAAGCCGAAAAGGGAACGATCGCGTGGATGGATGGATGGAGAAGTAGGACGGCATGGTCTCACTCACCGGAACGGAATGGCCGATGGATGGATGAATGGATGAATGAATGAATGAATGAATGAATGGTTACGAATCCGTGATATTTTATGACACATTTTTTTATATTTTATTTTTTATCGGTTTGCGATGCCGCTCCGTGATACGGTAAGTCGTCGTAAGCTGAGGAGTCCCTCTATCTCTATCTATCTTGCTTTGCGGGATGGGGATGGGAATGGGAATGGATGATGTCCCGTGTGCCGGGTCCGGCCGAGGGTGAGGTGGAGGTTTGTACGGGAGACGAACTGTATGTATTATAAGAGCTGTGATATAGCAGGGTAGGTAACTTATTATAGAAGTGTATGACGGTGGGAGGGGAGGTTTAACTGAGTTCTGACTTGGTTGTGTACGATCGTACTTGGAGGGCTTACTACAGCGCTCGCGCAATGGACTACGAGTTAGTTTCAGTGGTGAGTAAGGAACTCTTCCATCAAAGTCAATCTTTAACAAAGTGGGTTATTTCTTTGAAGATGGATGTATTCATAGCATGGTAATTGTGCAACGGGAAATATACACACAGAGTTGCCAAAAACGGGCCCACCTTCCATCGAGGAGGTTAGAGGTCATGATGGAACGGTTCCACTGTTCTATTATTGTGAGACGGTCTATTCTGCTGCGAGTAAGATTTCTTTCGTTCATTGCGAATATCATCATATTATGGAATCTTGGATGTTCTCGTGCGGATTTGGGGTTGTTTGAATGTCATGCCTGAATACGGTTATTGTTTTCAATACTTTCTACCGGTGCTTAGGTTGGAATTAAGGCCCCCTCTTCTCTTCTCCCTACAGTAGTTTACTTGACGGGATGGATAAAGCTCGTATCATGGATATGCTCATGATGCATAGCAACCCGTGGGAGCAGAAAATGAATGGGCTGCCTGACTACTGGAGCGATATGGAAAGGAAGAGAAAGTGTGATATCAGAACAGTTCATATATTATTTTATTTTCGGCGTTTTTTGTGTGCCATGTTTAACTAACGTTTATATGAAAAATGCAAGCAAGAGAGGCCGCAATAATCATAACTCAAGCAAATGATCCTCCTACATAAATTCCTCAAATCCATCGAGAAAAGGGGAAAGAAATGAAAAATTGAAACGAATAGATGGTATATAATTATCATACTGAAAGGAAGAGAGATTGAGTGAGCAGGGAGAAGAAGCGATGAATAAATAGTCGCTGGAATGACGGGAAAGAAATTGAATAGGTGAAGTGGGTATCATATCACAAGGGGTTAACGAAGGAGAAAAAATACGCAAGTAAATAAATAACACGCCCTGGTGTGTTGTGTGGAAAATTGAATCGAATCAAAGCAAATAAACTCCCAAAGCGCCCAAATAAACGAAAGAAACCCCAGGAGGAAAAAGGAAATTATCGTCGAGATCGTGGTATGTATCGTATCACATCGCCAATCCGTTATCGTACCCCTCCGGAACCTTCATGTTCTGCATCACCACCACCATATTGTCCCTTCCCGCGCGTGCCAGCGCCCTCAATTGTCATGCTGAAACAGCTCGCTCACAACCCTCCGCACCGACACACCGCCAAACAACCACTCATTCGAATGCCGTCCGTACATTGTCACCGTGGGGCGTCGTTGAACCCCGCGCAGGCTCTCGGTGCTCCTGCGCTGGTAGTGCTGCTGCGGCACGTATGTTGGGGGTTGTGGGAGCGATTTCTTGCTCTGGTGGTGGTGGTGGTGCTGGTGCTGGGGGACGAAGGATTTGACCTTGTCGAGGGTTTTGTCGAGGAATTTTTGGGTGTGGCTGTCGGAGCTGGAGGAGGATGGGGAGGAGGAGAAGGAGGTTGTTGAGGTTGGAGAGCACGCCGGGGAGGAGGAGGAGGATGAGGTGGTGGTGGTGGAGGAGAAGGTGTGGGATTTGGTGTTGAGGGGGGTTATCGATGACATTTTTCGGTTTTTCGGTTTTGGTTTTCGGTTTGATCTTGGAGGTTTGGCCGTGGTGGTGGTAGTAGACAGTAGTAGTAGTAGTAGGTGAAGGTGAAGATAGTAAGGTAGAGATGCCAATAGACCCTAGAAATAGCAAGTGTGTAGATGGAAGCAAGCACCGCTCGACAGTGATATTTGGAAGAAATTTCAAAGCAGTCGCTCACTCTTATATCATATCACCTGGTATCATACATTCAATCTCCCACCCCTTGCCTGCCCCATCCATCCATCCCACCACGCTCGCCCACGACTCATTTGAGACCCTAACGATCTAACGACATCATGCACCTGCCAGTGCGCACCTGCTATCCTTCAGGACTCGTACAAACTGCGCACTCTCCCTGCTCGAGTACTCGTTCCTTCACTCCCCTGCGCAGTACTGTACAGTACTCGAGTACAGAGGCCTGCACCATATCCATTGGAACAGTTCCCTCCTGCCTACCTTTGCCAAGCCAGTCTCAATTGACACTGCGAGAAAAAAGGAAAAAGGAAAAAGGAAAAGACAGGAGGAAAAATAAAAAATACTTCGCTCCGGTTACACACACACACAACCACTCATACTCGAGTACTCATACTTGCGTCTGCACACGCATGCAACGCAAGGAATTTAACTTGGAGTCCTCGAGGACACAAAAGGGAACAAACAAACAAAAAGGTTTCACACAGGGACTGTGGATGGGCGGACGAACTTACTGTACTCGAGCACTGTAATATATTTGCAGTACACTGCATCCCCAACGGTAATAACACTCCGCCAGCAGTCGTGCCTGTAACTCGTGACTTGTGCTAACCTTTCGACAATATACACACCGGTATCTGCACCTTCGATGGAAACGAAGCAGAGGGAGAAAAAAGAGGAAAAAACATCCCCTCGGCAAAAGTGCCTTTTTTTTCCCCCACCGAAAGCTCCCATGTTTTTGTCAGCCACGCGGTTGGAGGTCACTTTGAAAAGTGCACAAAATCCATTTTCTATTTTTTTTTCTTCTTCTTCCTCCGCACTTTCACGATAAAAAACCGGCTGGGAGGCCTTTTTTGGCTATTAAATTGCTATTATACGGCCGTACTTGTACTCGTCCAGGGCAAGAATGCAGTATTAGATGACAGGGATTCGCAAAATATATGGTAAAAAAATCCGTGCACACCTGAGCGTCCCTGATATCGAATCCTTTTTTGCCTGTGAGGAGCATCCCGCGACCGGGACCCTGACGGGGCCAAAATCCTGAGAATCTGTGTGCCTGTTTCTTCTCGAGTATTTGTTCCCTGGCGAAAGGTATCCGGAAAACAGGGATTCGCAAAATATATGGCAGAAAATCGCTGCCTATCAGAAACTCATCACTCGTACTTCTAGATACTCCTTGCCTAGGGCAAGTATCTACAGAGGGTTATCTGGGACAGCAGGTTAGATTTTTGGTTATGATGTGAAAAAACTCTCCGATGTTTGTGTAATAAAGAGGGGACAGCGGGGCGTCCGGGTTGCTGTATCAGGGTCCGGGATTGCGGGGTGTGACTCTTCTTCACTCTCCAAGTTCGGTGTGGCATAGCCATGCCAACTCCCCATGCCAAAATGGCACTCGCAGAATAGCACTTTCGAGCCATCTCCAGAAACTCCTTCAGGACTACATAAAAGTCCATATCCCGAACCAGAGTAAGTGAGCAGAACCCACATCAGAACCACGGAGAAACTGCAGTAGCTGGGGAACCGGAGAAGTCAGGCTGGAAAGGGGGTGAAATACGTGACTGTTTATAAGTTACAACACAACCCAGCCAATATTCAGTTCCTGGTGGAGCAAAAAACGGTACACCTTTTTTTTGCCCAGGGGTTGTACTGCCGATCTCGTACTGGCACTTTAGGGATGAGCACGAGCGAGGCGAAACCAAGTTCAACCGGTCAAAATTTGTCAAGTGCAACCATTGGGAGAGAGAAGAAGAAAAGAGCCAATCTTGGTTGTCTTCCTTTTTTGGAAGGGGGAAAGGAGGGAAAAAAGTCAGGCGAAGCCAGACACGGAATTCCGACAGCGGCCAGTGTAGTATAATTTATTTTGATTAACTATGACAGAGAACTTTATGATACTGGGATCCTGCTCTCTTTCTCTCTCTCTCTGTTGAAAGGGTGGCCTGGGGTCAATGAGAGCCTGTTCGCCTACGGTAGTCCAGTACCTTGTCAGGTATCAATCATACCAAGGATCTGAAGTTTTCAAGATCGAGCCCCCGCCTGTTGTACCGGTATTATACTATAGTTTCCAGGGGTAAGAAAGTATGGCGCCGCCAACGCGATGAGGAAGGAAGGGGGGAAGGAAAGAAGGAAGAAAGGCGAGGCTCAAGGGTCCACCTGTACCGTGGAGTACCATAACCCTACCAGGCAGTAGGAGGAGCTGCTACGTACGAGTACCAGTACATACATACCGGTACTCCACAATACTGTAATGCTATTCTTGAGTGGGGGCTTAGGACACCGCAGACTACCCTACAGCAACACCATCTCACCCGAACGAATCTGTCGAAAAGGCCAGACACAAGCCAGGCGACACCATCCCCAAGAGACTTCCATGAACAGCAAGTACAAACTCGAGGTGTTTTTCCCATTTGTCGGAAGGCTCCCCCCGCTCATGTACTCGAGTATGTACCTTCCACCGCCTGGGCAGTGGGTTTTCCGATTTCTTCGATTGCGGCTCTTTCGTTGCGTTGCGTTGGGATTGGAGAAAGTTTTTTAATTTTCGTGTAGCATATCGCTATGCAACCGGTTCGGTTATGACAGTTGTGTTCATATGACAATACGGTAAATTGTGGAGTGGGTCTAGACTGGTTTAGGAATGGTCGCTTGGTTGGTTGGTTGGCGGATTTTACCCGTGTTGGGGGGTGGGCTACATTTGAGCCGCGCTAGGTGAAGCGCGAGGCAGACTTGTGTTGGGCGGAAGGCAGGAAGGAGGGGGGGGGGGGTGAATGGATTGGCTTTTGTCCATGCTCGCTTGGGTGGGGGATGTGGTGGAGAGATGGATGCAGGGTACAGTCAGCACCTGGGCCCGCCGACTGCAGGGTTGAGATGGATTGCTGTGGTTTTGTTGTTTGCAATGCGGATCGTGGTGTGCGTGGGGGTGCGCCTGTCGGGCGGCCATTCCCTACCTTAGAGGGAGGAAGGGGAGGTTTATGGTATTATAATACTAGTATGTATTATGATTCTGGAAGTTTTGAGGAATGGTGTGGCGCTGGGGTGCTACTGCCCTACGCACCGGTACCAAGGTCGGTTTTCTGCTAAGAGTGCTTAATCTAACTTCTATATACCGGCGCTGTATCACACACAGTATAGAATTACAGTATCGTGCCCGGGAATAATCAGGTGATCACGCTATCGCATAGTACCGATAGACGAGGAGTTTTGAAGGATAAGTTATCATACTCGAGTCCTTCCCTACCTGCCTCACAGACTTCACCTTACTTCGCCTTACCGAATCATAATTGCTAGAGGTCAAAGTACTCGAAGAGTCGAATACGAGTGCTACATGGTGCTCGTAGTCAACCGCACCCAGAACCCTCCTAGTGCTTTTACACTTGCCAATCCAAATCATCACAATCCCGTCCAGTCCAGTCCAGACCCGATAACCACCCTTATCCGACTCGCGGAGACACCGAGCATCTCTGCTATAGGATATGGTAAAATCAACCAGAGCCAATCGACCACCATCCACTAAAAGACGACCCACTCAAGCGAGCGGAGGCCAAAAACCAAAACCAAATAACTCCCCCTCCCACTCTAATTACTCCACATCCATCCTTCCCAAAGACCCACAACCCACAACCCCGTCTCCCCACCCCTCCTCCCATCCATCCATCCCTCACCCATCCGTCCATTCATCCTCTTCGAGTATCATACCGGTACGATATCATACCATACCCACCACACCACACAACTCCCCCCCCCCCCAGCAACCCAACTCCACCCCCGCATAATGGTCCATAATATCATACCGCACCGTATCATAGTTTATTCACCCTGCCCGCCAAACCACCAACCACCAACCCACAAACACCCAGTATCACTCAAAATACACACCCAACACCCACCCACACACACACACACACATCACAATTCAACCAACTGCAGCCACCCCCCCCCCCGGGCGGGGGGGTGGGGGGGGGTGGCGGTGGGGGGGGGGGCGCGCGGGGGGGGGGCGGGGGGGT
>Ga0307509_10000467_pt1 | contig 68313 bp, 54 predicted proteins | sample 10_EM_MG_FD_202245 | JGI IMG/M metagenome (GOLD analysis project Ga0307509, IMG submission 202245) | Populus trichocarpa ectomycorrhiza microbial communities from riparian zone in the Pacific Northwest, United States - 10_EM | ecosystem: Host-associated > Plants > Roots > Unclassified | place...
GGAGGCCGAGGCCACAGGGGAGGAGGGTAGATGGCTTAACGTCAACTCCTAGGCAGTAGCCATCGTGGGAGAAGAGAGGTGGGTGGGGGAAAGTGACGAAGATTTCCCGTGGTGTTGAGATTTCAATCGCCGGAGGTGGAGGAGAGATGGTTCGTGTCCTATCTCTTGCTCGGAACCAAGAGCCTTATACAGGCATCTTCCCACAACCCTAACCCTGGTGACTCATCACCTCACGCTACATAAACTTCTATGACTCGTAGTGAATCATAGCGTGAAAGCCATTGATGACTCATAGGAGTCATTGCACAACATTCCGTTAACCAATCAAAACTCATAAACCAAGTCATGTGCTCAAGCGAGTCCCATGCGTGAAACCCATGACTCATAATATGAGTCATATGCGAAAGTCATTACAACATATGACGTCACTATCGTGAGTCATGAAACATTCTACCAATCACAATATAACAATGACTCGCAAGTGCATAGTCATGTGAGAACTATGAGTCAAGTGACGTCATAGTGTGGAATCCAACATACCTTATGACTCATAAGTATGAGTTATGTGAAATCTGCCTTGCTTAGTCACGATTTGTGACAGCCAGTGCTTTCCAGTTCTCTCCGCCTGGATCGTCGACCTTATGGAATACCTGGCACTAAATGTGTAAAAGACGAACAGCTGTCCTAAATCCGAGGTGCCTACCCACGAATTAGGACCAAATGCCAGAGGCCATCAAACCACAGATTACGCAAGATACCAACAATACAAACCTGATATTCAGAACTCAGGATCGGAGTCTGACGACGACCACCTCATGTATGACAATCTTGGTATCGGCCAAAATCTTTTTCACCGCTTCGACCCGGTTTCGGCATCTGATCTGTACAAACTAGACATGCTCCATACCATTTATCTCGAGCTATTCAAGCACATGATGGACAGGAGCGAAGGCTTTCAGAAGAAACATGGGTGACTGCAGTCTTTCGACGACGTTTTCAAGGTATTACCGCCTTACCTGGGATTCTTGATCCCCAAAAAAGCCTACTGTGAAGTTACCCAGTGGCAAGGGAAAGTGATGAGGAATCTGGTGTGCTGTATTTTGAGAGTTCTCACCGTAGCACTACGCCAACCTGGTGGTGCACAAGTAATCCCTTTCAAACGTGTTGTCTGATCCGTCAGAGGACTGGTCGAGTTCAATATAGCGCAATACCGAAGTCACACGTCAGACACCATTGCCTACATGGAAGATTATCTGGACCAGTTTCATAAGCTAAAAGAGATCTTGTTAGAATTTCGTGTAACAAAATGCACACAGGATAAGGTTGACAAGGAATGAAAGAAGATTCGACGTCAGAGAGTCCTGGTGATTGAGCGAGTGGCCCCAGGCCTATGGCGCCAGATGCGCGACGACAATCGTTAAGAAGAGGTCGACCTGTATCTGGACTTGGTCCGTGGCGAATCGCATTTCAACTTTATTAAGATTCACCTACTAAGCCAGTTTTGTGACCATATACATTCAGATGTATTCCACAGAGATCGGAGAGCTCGCCTACAAGACGCAAATCCAAGACGGATGGCGCCAATTGAACAAAATTGATGCAGTGCGTCAGATTGTCCACAGCTATGGTTATCAACATGCTCTCAGAATGCTATTGTTGAACCTTGAATCTCTCAAATATCGCAACGCCAATCTCTCAGGTGACGTCTTGCATTATTTAGACAGGACGGCCAGCACTGTGACAGCAACAACGCCGGTTGTCCGCAGGAGGATCCTGAAGGGACATTGGGAAGATGTGTCCAACGTCGTGGATTTTAGCCAGATCTCGGGAGTCTCATTCGATATTATATATCGTGAATTGATCTGATATAGCACACATAACCTGCCCGCAGCCCACCGTCTTCCTGAGGACCATGCAATGCTGCGATCACTCCCTGTTGAGCTAGTCACACCACTTGAAATCCCAGTTCTTGCTTTCCAAGAAGCCAATGTTTACCAGATCCACGGTGCACGATCCACCGGCAATCTAGATGTTAGCAACCAGGGCCGTCGCAATGATTGGGTTTGGGTACAAGCGGGTACAGAAGAAATATATGGTGCACTGAAGTGTATATCTGCTGGCACAGCTAGGTGCCCTCTTAACAATCAGGGACTACAGATCCGACGATACTGTACGTCGGGTCACCAGTGTTCAGATGCTGACCCCTGTCAACTCAGGGCATCTATTGGATCAACATGGCCATGTTACACTGCAGATGAGGGAGGGCATACAAGGGTTTACAATAGTAGATATAGGGACAATCTTGAGTCTGGCGCATCTGATCAAGGAGACGGACCGGCGCTGGCTTATAAATAGCCAGATTGATTTGAGAACATTTAACGCGGTTTATTAACGAATCTTGATGAGAGAATCAAGACTCAGCTATGCCGCAGAGTCATACGTGATCTTGATACTATATATAGAAGATATAGAACCGACTTTAAACACACATCATGAGTTCGCCAGAACCGTGAGGGGTGATACGTGATACCTGATACATGAGATGTGAGATGTGAAGAAAAAGGTGCGGCTGCCCCAGATCAGCAGACCAACGTCTGCGGAAGTAGCCAATTAATTGAGGTTAAGAGTGCTCGAGAGGCGATAAGGGGCGGGATACGTCAGGACGCAGAGAAGAAGTGACGCGGAGTGAGCACGATCAGGCGGAAGAGGTGACAAGTGGCAGAATCTGAGGTAGTCTGGACGTCCAGAGAACGTCACATTGCGTCAGGACTTAAGGAACGTTGCGACGCAAGTCAGCAGGCAACGCCGGTGGACCAGATGTAGGACCCACTTGGGCTGATGTTCCACTCAGCAGCACAAGTACTACATCATCTGTAGGTGTTTAAGGGAAAGTTTTAAATATCCTCAATTGAATAGGCAGTCAAGCTGAAGCTGGCGACTTAAGGGAGAGATTCCCATAGAAAGTGTCCGGCTTCAACTCGGCCGCCTGAGTTCTGGCGATGATTAATGTGAAACTATGCTCTCCTGCGGGGAGGGAAGCCAACCAAAGTAGGGAGTCTGAATGGCGGCCGCGCTGGGCGTCTTGTGAACAGTAAGGGAATTATGGCAGTAACCGTAGAGTGCAGACTAAGAAAAAAGTGAGGTAGAATGTGAGCGGACGGAAGCGGATGGAAGCGGACAGATCTACCTCGCCAGAGGTGGGTTGGTAGAAGAGATGCCCACCTGACTCCCACAACCGCAAGGAGTTGGCACGCGGCCAGTAGACGAGAAGATAAGGGGGCAGATACAAGGAGGAGGCACTAGGAGGGGGTGGGGCCGCAACAAGCACATCGGATGCTGTAGAGAGAAAGTGAGGCGTCTGGGTGCACCAGACGCAAGAGATGCAAGGGAAAGAAGGCACGGCAGATTCGGGAGGACAGGACGCAAAGAGCGGGCTCAGTGCAGAGCAAGACTTCTGATCCGGCATAAATCCACTCTTCCGCAGTATTCGCTTCATCTACATTTTTTGTGTTCTCAATTAGCTAATTTCTCCCCTCTGGAGGTAACCCTTGCCAACTTGCATGCTGCCGAAGATAAACCTCTAAATTGGCTGTTAGTACGATTCTCTTTAGAACAGCGCATTTGGGACTCTAAGGATTGGTTACTAACTTTGCGCAGTTAGAACTGAGAAATCTGGAGGTTGAATAAATGATTTGGAACTCCTAGTCTTCAATGAATAATACATGCAGGCTGGGGTAGGCTATATTAGGACGGTATTAGTACCATTCAAGACCGTTTTGTAACCAGTACAGGTACAATAGTTACTGATGGACTTTGCTTTAGGATTAGTTTGCTTTCAGGATACGAGTCTTGTGGATGTAGCCTTGTTATATTATGCAGGTGGTATTGTTTTAATACCAAGTTTGTTTTATGTTTGGTTTCAGGATACAAGGTTGTGCCTCTCACTGATTATGTTCTGAAAGTATTATTTGATACATCCGTGGTTTGAAGTTTTGTTTCAAGGGAGCATTTGATACATTAAATATTTTTATATATTATTTTATGATATTGATTTGATACCATAGTTGTTTTAGAATACAAGCTGTGCTCGTAGAAGTAAGGCTTTAGGAAAAGCTGGTGATCTATTTAAAGGCTGCATTTTTTGGATTTAGAAAGGGCAGACTCGGACTTCGACAGACAGAGTTTTCAATATACTTAGTTGGATAGTTATCTCTTCAGTTCGCCGTCATGGTGAGCAGCCGCCAAACACTTCAAAACTTTAGCGATATAGTAAATGGTTTTATCTAATAACCTTTTTGGAGCCTCCACTTGATCAATCCACCAAGGGCAGACTTCAGCTAGGATTTCAACTCTACAACCTGGAACAGATTCTTAGAGGTTCTCAGTGTACCGAGAACTGATAAGAAAACATTACAAAGAACTACATAAAAAACAACACAAACTGGAGGTGGGATCAGTGACCTAGCAACTAAGTGTATTGGCGCCAACTGTCGAAATCATTTCGCAATTGAATACAATTTTGCAAAACTTGCCAGACCTTTTACTAGATTATTATTGACAGAAATCAGCTATGGGCCATGAGGTTGATATAGGCTCAGTTAAACAGTTTCCCATCTAGCTTTGTCAGCTTTCACCTGTCCCTGTAGAGTACTTTCAGGATGCGCCAGAGGGCACTTGACACCTTCTCCGGTGCACAGGAACTCAGCTTTGGAGGTCCACCAGGTGCAGTAGAAACGATTGGCTATGGGTAGATTTGAGCAATAGAAGTATTTACTGAGCATTAAAAGGCTTTTATCCAGCTCGTTTGTCATCGATAATGAAAGTTCATGAGTGAACAACTTGTTTGGTGGATAGATGTGTATTAGTCGTTACACTCTATATTGAGAATTCGGGGAACCTTAGCGATATTACAGGACTCGTTACCATCACAGTTTGGATGGCGAAAGGCTCAAATAGAACAACCGAGATAGTAGTTGGCATTAAACGAATTTTGGGAATGGCATATCTAGTACCAGTGACAGCTGAAATGAACAACAAACGGTACTATGTAAATAATCGGATTGATTTAGAAACTCTTAATAGGATATATTGAACAGCTTTGTACAAAAGTAAATTATTTATTAGTGATTAGGGAAATGAAGAGTAGAGCAAACGAGACCCAAAATGGTACATATAGTAACCCTGAACAAGCCAAAGGTAATACAAGAAATAGAAAAAGATTCAGGAAATCATGAGAGGTCACGAAAAGGATGATAGAAAGTACAAAATGAATAGTCGCGAGTAGAACAAGCGAAGGGAAAAATCAATATTGATGGGTGTAGATGGAAACTAATGGCCTGGAGGACAGCTGAAGGGAGACTCCAGGGAACTCCAGGGAACTCCAGGAGACAGAGTCCATAAGGGAGAAATCAAGGGGGATGGAACGTGCCATATGTGACAAGTGCGCCAGACAGCCGTGGGTTTTTCCAGACGTACACAAGCACAAATGAGTCAAACATTGGCCAACGTGGCCAAAAGGGAAGAACCAAAAAAAACATGGGTCAGTATTGCAACGAACCTGCTCCGGTAGAGTAAGCTAGGTGACTCAGACAAAAGCAGAAGATAGATGACGCCGGGAATATGTTTTGACCCTCCTGAAGGCCCATGAGTTTTGAGAAAAGGAAGGAAATGTAAGACGCACAGGGGGGGTAGGGAGGAATAGCATTACCAGAGCCTGAGGATACGGGAAGATATGTATGTAATACATAAATTAGAATATTTTTTGCTAATGCTTCGTTCCTTCATTTATTCATCTTCTGGTTCCTTCATTCTTTCGTTTCTTGATTCCCTTGTTCCTTCATTTATTCTTTCTCTCTTTCTTTCTTTCCTTCCTTCGTTAATTTTCTTCATTCCTTCCTTTCTTCATTCCTTTCTTCCTTCCTTTATTTATTCTTTCATTCATTAGTTTATTCCTTCACTCATTTTTTTATTCCTTCTTGTTTTCTTTTATTTGTTTATTTGTTTATTCTTCATTCATTTATTCCTTTACTCTCTTTATTTGTTTATTTTATCATTCATTTATTAGTTCCTTTCTTCATCCATTCGTTCATTCTTGCATTCGTTTATTCATTCATTGATTCATTCACCTGCTTACTTACTTACTTTCATACTTATTCATTCCTTCAGTCGCCTCTGGAGCCCAGGCTACGACATCGGGATATTCAAGAGCGCCGCGTCGACAACATTGGGGAATGGCTCATGCAAGCCGAAGAATTCAGAAGTTGGTATGAATGGAGTAGGGAAGGTGAAGGTGATAACGCTCTCTTGTTTGGCTATGGAGATCCAGGGGCTGGTAAAACATTTATTAGGTATCATACCGTAATAAAGATTATTCTTGGGGAGAGAAGAGGAAGGGTTAGTGCTAACATGCCACCATGTTAGTTCGCTGGTAGTGGACAGGTTGTGCGACCGATCTAGAGGACAAAACACCACTGTTACGTGTTTTTACTTTGACTTTGCGGCGCGGAAGGAGCAATCTGCCACAGCCATGCTGGGTTCCTTGCTAAAACAGATAGTTACCAGGATAGAAGCGATCCCAGAAGATATATCACGGGCCTTTCAAGAGCACAAAAGGGCCATTGGTGGACGGGGACCGCAACTTCTTGATATTGTGAAGATGCTACAGACCATCACATCCTCACAACGCACATTTGTGTGTATAGACGCTCTTGACGAATGTGCGGCCGTACATCGAGTCAAGATCCTTGAATCGCTTAAACAAATCCTAGAGAAGGCCCTGGGCACACGAATATTCATCACTGGGAGGCCCCATATTCGGGCCGAGATAGAAAGGCGTCTTGGCGGACATGTGGCGAGTGTATCTCTATGTCCTAACAAGGAGGATATTATCAGATACCTTCGTGTAAGGCTGAGCGAGGATGAAACGCCAGATGCCATGGATGAGAGTCTGATAGCAGATATTCTGGAGAAGATTCCCAAGAGTGCATCTGAAATGTACGTAGTGCAATGATACTTAGAGTCCCACCCCCATCATCCGCTGACAGATACCTAGGTTTCTACTAGTTTCCTTAAATATCGAGGCAATATTGCATGAATCAACAATATATCGGAGACGGGGAAAGCTAAGAAAAATTGCAGATGGGTCAGAGTTAGGGGGTGTTTATGGTACGGCGATCGCGCGGATAAAGGCGCAAGATAGGGATAAATCGAGACTCGGGATGGCGGCATTGGTGTGGACCAGCCATGCAGAACGGCCGTTACGGGCAGATGAGCTCTGCCACGCCCTTGCAGTCGAGCTAGGCTCCACAGATTTCAATATCGACAATGTCCCTTCGGTGTCGACATTGGTTAGCTGCTGTCAAGGACTTATTGCTGTGGATAAGGGGGCATCAACTGTGGGATTGATCCACTTTACTCTCCAGGAGTATCTTTCCGGCTATCCCGATATATTCAGTCGACCTCACTCGGCAATGGCGGAAATCTGTTTGACCTATCTGAGTTCAAAACAGGTGAAAGCCCTATCGACCTGTCTTTCTCCTGATACACGGGCCATGCCCTTTCTTGAATATTGCTCCGTGTACTGGGGAGTTCATGCGAAAAGGGAGCTCTCTGACAGCGCAAGATCGCTTGCCCTGGAGCTATTAAAGGGGAATTATGATCAGATATCGACCCAATTTCTTCTAGCGCGAGTAGAGGGTTTGGCTCATTGGGGATTTGATGCCTTCTTCCCATTCAGTGGACTGCACTGCGCAGCGTTCTTCGGAATTACTGAAGTTGTGACTACCCTGATAGGGATGGGATGTCACGATATCGACGGGGCAGATTTTTCCGGCCGCACACCACTTGCATGGGCTGCTCATAATGGACATGCGGGAGTGGTGAAAGCTCTACTCGAGTGGGAAGAGGTCAACCCCGATAAGGCAGATAATAACGGTCGGGCACCGCTCTTATTAACCGCTGGGGGCGGACATGAGGAAATGGTGAAAATACTACTCGGACGGGAAGAGGTCACTCCCGACCAGCCAGATATCCAAGGCCAGACACCGCTCTCGTGCGCCGCTTGGTCTGGACATGAGGGGGTGGTGAGGATACTACTCGGACGGGAAGAGGTCAACCCCGACAAGCCAGATGCCCACGGCCAGACACCGCTCTCGTATGCCGCTTGGTCTGGACATGAGGAAGTGGTGGAAATACTACTCGCACGGGAAGAGGTCAATCCCGACAAGCCAAATAATTACGGCTCGACACCGCTCACGCATGCCGCTGTTTCTGGACATGAGGAAGTGGTGAAAATACTACTCGCACGGGAAGAGGTCAATCCCAACAAGAGAAATAATTTTGGCCGAACACCGCTCCAGCTCGCTACTGCTGGCGGCCATGAGAGGGTGGCAGCGCTGCTAATCTCTCGCCAAGCGGTAATCCCCAGTACCATTTAAGCCACTGCCTCGTGGAAATAGCCACCGTCCTCTCCTCTTCAAGTATGTCTCCCATGGCGACTGTCCTTAGACACCACCCTTTATAAACGGGGGGAAATCCCATGAGCTGGGAATGCACATATACCCTCCTAACCCCCCCCCCCGGGATTCGCTTTGTAGTCGAGTGCGAATCTATGGATTTCTATTTAAAATGTATAGTAAGTTAGAGCTTGGTCTGTAACGGGGGGGGGGATTACTTTCCTGTTCTGGGAAGGTCTAGTGTTGGGTAAGTTTACTTGTGTATGATAGTTTGCTACGTGGGGTTTTGCATGACTTTTTGAGAGGAGGGGGTGTATATGAAGAGTTGGTGATATGATGCTAGGGAAACGAGGGATTGAAGGGGGATTAGAGAGGGTTGCGTCAAGTCCTAATTGTGTGGATTGAAGGATAGTTGATTTTGTAGTAAATGGTATAGCGAGAAGTGGATGGAATTGGAGGGGAGGTGGGAAAGCTATGATACAGTGGATCATAAATTCCGTTATTTGGCTTGATACCCGGATTTCGATAGAAAAAATGGAGTATCATAATATTATATAAACTACAATAAAGGCATCTTGGTCGGTCCATGATCGTTATGATAGCTAGAATCCCATAGTCATTAGGGTATGATAGTTAGTTTGGGGTACGACCGGTTTAGGGTCGTGACTGCCACTTGTGGGGTTTTTCCCATCGTGTGGGTTTTTCCTGTTTAGTGCGTTTGTGCGCTCTCTTCTGTATTTAAGTCTGAGCTACCAGTAGAGAGCTTCCTGTATTGTACATCGAACATCACACATACCACAACCACCACTTACGTGCTTTTCTCCTGGACTTCGCGCCGTTACCTACGCTACCCCAGTCATCATTGGGTCGTGAGCGAGCTGCCATTAGAGTGTCGCCAACACGTTACACATATATCTCCCTCCCCTCCCACACGTATGTCTCTATTCTTCCACGCACTTCTGCTGGATTGAGACGGGGGATCCGGGGGATTAACTCTATAAATTGGTATAACTATTATACAGAACAGGTGAAATGATGCATAACTTTAACTTCCAAAATATAAGGGAGCTTCCACAGTCGCCTCCGACGAATGGGCTGCCTCCAGCGACTCAACCGGGTTATGGATAGAAAGGAGAGGCACTGCGAATGATCTGTTTATGCCCTTCATCGGAATATGCCCTGATGGAGAAATTGAAACTGGGTGAGATGTAATGGGAGGGGCCAAAACCCTTGAATTGGGTGATGTTGCAGGTGAGGGTCTGAAAGGCAGCAAGAGGAATAGAAGAGGTGGAAAGTGAGAGTCTGTACATGATTAGTGGAGAGTGGTATCATACGGTATGTTCAACGAACAGCGACCGACACTTCGCTCGTTGTCACAACCCCTCCTTCAATTTCAGATATTGAAGGAGTAGGATGGCATAAACTAACGTAAAAGGCGGTGATGTGACACAAGACCGGGATGTGTCACATCACTTTCGCGTAATATGAGACATGGGTGTCTTGAGGAAGTACCCCGCTCCCAGATGCAAAGATAAACAAAACTCAAAAAAAGTCAACAAGATGGGTCGAGTTAACCAACGGAAAGTATCGGAGTATGATGAACGCCTCCAGCGAGCCCTCAAGGCCCTGGGGTCAGTCGATAATCCCATATCTGTGGGCGAAGCGGCAGAAGAATATGAAGTCAACAAGCGAACACTTTATAGGCGGATCGCGGGAACCCATGAGAGCCGGGTTATATCACACCAAGAACAACAGCGGCTAACACCAGCAGACGAGTCAGCCATTGTTAAATGGTGTCAGGAGCAGGACGATCGCGGGTTTCCCCCAAGGCTAGATATGGTTCGCAGTATGGCTATCCATCTGGAACAGAAGCGAACAGGGACCATTGCTGCAACATTAGGACAGAAGTGGATAAGTCGCTTCCTGAATCGCCATCCAACCCTAGCCTCCAAACTCAGTTGTAACCTCAAACGACAGAGGGCTTATGCCAATGACCCTCGGCTTTTACAAGACTATTTTGGGAAGTTAGGGCATCTTATACGCTGTTATGGCCTCAAAGGAGCTCAAATATTTAACATGGATGAAAAAGGCTTCTTGATGGGCCAGGCAGCAAGGGCTAAGGTGATCTGTCGACGCGGTAGGCGTAATCCACGAGTTACGCATGAAGGAAAAAGAGAGCTGGTTTCCGTGATCGAGACTGTATCCGGGAGTGGAATTGCGCTGTCTCCATTTATTATCAACAAAGGAAAGGGGCACTACTTGGGGTAGTACCGAAACCTTACCGAAGCTGAACACACCTATCACTTCAGCTACTCCCCCAAAGGCTGGACAGATAATGAGTTGGCCATGCGGTGGTTGCGCGATTTGTTTAATCCAGAATCAGCACAGATAGCGGGTGTGAATCAACCTCGCCTTCTTATCCTCGATGGTCATGGTTCACATATCAGCTTCGAATTCATACAGTATTGCATTGAGAGTGGTATCCACCTTATCTGCTTACCCGCTCACTCCACTCATCTACTACAACCCCTAGATGATTGTTTATTTTCACCTTATCAACATTTTTATAGGTTAGCAGTCGATAACCATATCCTGTCCGGCCAGAGCCAGGAAGGAATCAGGAAGGCAGTCTTTATACCTTTTTTGACTGAGGCATGCACCAAGACTATGACCTCTCATAGTATTCAGCAAGCATTTACCGCTACCGGCATTTGGCCTCTGAATCCCCGCCGGGTTCTCGGTAAACTAGCACCGCGAGCCACAAAGCAGCTCACAGCAATTGGAGTTGCTAGGAACCCTCAAACCGCATGGGATATTAGAGGGAAGGTTAAGGTAGGCAAGAAGCTGCTAGATATTGGGTTTATAAGTTTGGAGGATACGAAGGTGGATCTAAAAGAGTCTGGTGAAATACGGTATCAGGTTGTTGGAATTCTACGAGAATTGGGCCACCAGTTGGAAACTGTCATAGCGGAAAAGGAAGTCTATTAGGAGTCCAATTGACACCTTCAGGGAACGAGCAAGCTCTTTAATACTACTGATAGGCGGCAGCTATCAGTTGCCAGAGTTCTTAATGCAGCTGAACTCATTCGTCTCTGTGATACCCGTCTCACCAAAGATGCAAAAAAAGCCCTCCGTCCTCCAGTCTCTAGGAAAAAGATTACCCCAAAGCGAAAACCTACCAAACCCCCCCCTATCACACCTGCACCGCCTATCAGAGTTCAGGAAATCATTATATCCAATACTCCAATGGTTATGTTTATCGATCCGGAGGTTGAAGAAAGCGACTATGTCCCTCTCCATATGCGGCTTCGGTCCCGGAAGCTATAACACTTCTCTTTCCCTTCAAATCCTCACTTTCTCATATATATACCCCCTCTTCTTTATTTTCTACTACTTTACAAATTCACTTACTTCCAGAATTTTTACAAACCCATTTTTTTTCAGTAACATACTCTTATCGTCAGGGCTTTCATAACCGGTATTGGTTTCTTAAAAGGACATATATTGGGGGAGATATCGTTGAATGAAAACTTTTTTCTGTCCGGAAGCAACGGTGAAACCCGTGTGTCAGATCCCGGACATGTGTCAGATCACCATCCCAGACGTTAGTCCATAAATCAGTCTTTCCAGCCTACAGCCCCAGAAATCCCTCAGAAACCCCCGGCGAAGCCGTCACGAGGATTTGGCTTTGGGAGCGAGAATAAAAGAGTAGGCGGCCCCCTTCAAAGTACCTCGGAACCACTAAATTTAGTCTTGGGCAAGGTACTCTTGGTGGTTAACACGGACGCTGGTATTAATGCTATCGGTACAACCCTAGAAGCTATGATGTAAGCGCGAGGCATGTACCGAGTGCTTACCTAAGAACTCCGCACACGCCCAGCCATCCAACACATCGTTTCTGTAACTATCCGCTCCTTCACTGAATTAGAACTATTCCAAAGAAATAAATAATGGTCGATAATCCACCCACCCATCCATCACGATTCGCTTAAGCACCTTGTCTATGTTTACCCCCCAAAAACCAATGCAAGGAAACAAAAAGAAACCATCCCAAGCATTCATGATAGCCAGCCTACCTCAACCCATCATACAATACCCCACAACACATTTCCAAAATTCCAGCAGGAACATGACCCCCAAAATTCAACCCTGAAACCGGAAGAACCTACAGAGCAAAAAGGACGATAAACAACCAAACTCACACACCACACTCGTAGAAAGAAAGGAAGGAAGAGGAAGAAGGCAAAAAAGCTCCAACAAATCATAAGTCACGTGCTGAGACTCGTCATGCGCAATCACTCGTTTTATACCGCCAGCCGCAAACTCCGCAGGCGTCTTTCACCGTAGTATCATAAAAAGACGGAGGTCGAAACACACACCAAAATCTCCGGTTTTCGAGCTATGATATCGTAACCAAAAACACTATGGGGCAAGGAAAAGAAAAGTAATTCGCAAGAATAGCACCCATGTAAAAATGTGTGGGATTTTTATATTCATTTTTCCCTTCAATTCTGCTAGAGCACAGCAGTGAGGAGTTGAATGCTCTTTTCCCAAGGTATGATATCGTACCTGCCAAGACCGGGTTTTGTATTATCATATATTGGAGGGATGTATTGCGATAGCCTGCTCGGTTCGTGTGTCCACAGCCCCTTATCGTACCCGAACAAACTTGAGATGGGAATTTGGAGTGGATGTGTTGTGTTTGGACGTGCTATTTTTTTATATAAGTAAAAGCTCCCAAAGATAGGCTCGAGGTGTCTGCCGAGGGAAAGCAGCTCGGGAACCTGCGATTTTGGTGGGGGTTGGCTTCTGTCTAGGTGCCGAACCGCGCCCCATTGCCAGCCTGTTCTGGTACCGCTGCTAGGTTAGGTCGGTCACGGTTCAAGTTCGGCACTGGGCTGAATGGGGGGTGGGGACTCGCCTTGGTACGGAATGGGGGGTATACGGCGGGCTTCTCTGCAGATACTTCACGGATAGTTCGTGGATTGAGATTCTGCTGGTTGTGGTGTATCGTTTGTGCGTTTCTTGTGAAGTGTGTTACCGGGAGTACGGTGTGTATTATGTGTTGATCTGTTGCGGGTTTCTTATCGTGTACTGTACTCGAGTATAGTGGGGGCAAAAACATAAGGCAGGCATCAAGGCGATATTGGTTTGCCACATTTGGGTGGCTTGTGTGGACCCGCGTCTATGTAAAAGGCTGAAGACCCCCGCTTTTATTGAGCTCCCAGAAATTCTTCAACCGAGAATATTCAACAACTCCTCCACAATAGCGGAAATGTCTCAATATCTCGCTAACTCCTTTAACACGAACTCTTTTAATAATGTGTCGAACAACTACACTGTTACCGATGATCGGTCTCAACTCCTAGCCTGGCTGTCACCTCTAGAGCCCAGGCTACGCCATCAGGATATTCAAGAGCGCCGCGTCGACAACATTGGGGGAATGGCTCGTACAAACCGAAGAATTTAGAAGTTGGCATGACTGGAGTAGGGAAGGTGAAGGTGATAAGGCGGTCTTGTTTGGCTATGGGGATCCGGGGGCTGGTAAAACATTTATTAGGTACCTAATGGGGATTATTCTTGGGGAGAGAAGAGGAAGGGTTAGTGCTAACATGCCACGATGTTAGTTCGCTGGTAGTGGACAGGTTGTGCGACCGGGCTAGAGGACAAAACGCCACCGTTACGTGTTTTTACTTTGACTTTGCCGCGCGGAAGGAGCAGTCTGCCACAGCCATGCTGGGCTCCTTGCTAAAACAGATAGTTAGCGGGATGGAAGCGATCCCAGAAGATATATCACGGGCCTTTCAAGAGCAGAAAAAGGCCATTGGTGGGCGGGGACTGCAGCTTCTTGATATTGTGAAGATGCTACAGACCATCACATCCTCACAGCCCACATTTGTGTGCATAGACGCTCTTGACGAATGTGCGGCGGTACATCGAGTCAAGATCCTTGATTCACTAAAACAAATCCTGGAGAAGTCCCCGGGCATGCGAATATTCATCACTGGGAGGCCCCATATTCGGGCCGAGATAGAAAGGCGCCTCGGCGGGAAAGTGATGAGTGTATCTCTATGTCCTAACAAAGAGGATATTATCAGATACCTTCGTGTAAGGCTGAGCGAGGATGAAACTCCGGATGCCATGGATGAGAGTCTGATAACAGATATTCTGGAGAAGATTCCCGAGAGTGCATCTGAAATGTACGTAGGGCAATGATACTTGGAATCCCACCCTACATCATCCACTGACAGATATCTAGGTTTCTACTAGTTTCCTTAAATATCGAGGCAATATTGCATGAATCAACAATCTATCGGAGACGGGAAAAGCTAAGGAAAATTGCGGATGGGTCGGAGTTGGGGGGTGTTTATGGTGCGGCGATCGCGCGGATAAAGGCGCAAAATGGGGATAAATCGAGACTCGGGATGGCGGCATTGTTGTGGATCAGTCATGCAGAACGGCCCTTACGGCGGGATGAGCTCTTCCACGCCCTTGCAGTCGATCTGGGCTCCACGGATTTCAATATCGACAACGTCCCTTCGGTGTCGACATTGGTTAGCTGCTGTCAAGGACTTATTGCTGTAGATAAGGGGGCATCAACTGTGCGATTGGTCCACTTTACTCTCCAGGAGTATCTTTCCGGCCATCCCGATGTATTCAGTAGACCTCACTCGGCAATGGCGGAAATCTGTTTGACCTATCTGAGTTCAAAACAGGTGAAAGCCCTATCCACCTGTCTTTCTCCTGATACACGGGCCATGCCCTTTCTGGAATATTGCTCCGTGTACTGGGGAGTCCATGCGAAAAGGGAGCTCTCTGACTGCGCAAGATCGCTTGCCGTGGAGCTATTAAAGGGGAATTATGATCAGATATCGACCCAATTTCTTCTAGCGCGAGTAGATGGTTTCGCTCATTTGAAATTTGATGCTTTCTTCCCATTCAGTGGACTACACTGCGCAGCATTCTTCGGAATTATTGAAGTTGTGACTGCTCTGATAGGGATGGGATGTTATGATATCGACGGGGGAGATTTTTTCGGCCGCACACCACTTGCATGGGCCGCTCATAATGGACATGCGGGAGTGGCGAAAACTCTACTCGAGCGGGAAGAGGTCGATCCCGATAAGGCAGATAATGACGGTCGGACACCCCTCACGTATGCCGCTGGGAAAGGCCATGAGGAAGTGGTGAAAATACTACTCGGACGGGAAGAGGTCAATCCCGACAAGCCAAATAATTACGGCTCGACACCGCTCACGTTTGCCGCCTTGTATGGACATGAGGAAGTGGTGAAAATACTACTCGGACGGGAAGAGGTCAATCCCGACAAGCCAAATAATGGCGGCTCGACACCGCTCAAGTATGCCGCTTCGGGAGGACATGAGGGAGTGGTAAGGATACTACTCGAACGGGAAGAGGTCAATCCCAACAAGCCAGATAATATTGGCCTGACACCTCTCTTGCATGCCGCTTGGGAAGGACATGAGGAAGTGGTGAAAATACTACTCGCACGGGAAGAGGTCAATCCCGACAAGCCAGATAATTACGGCTGGACACTGCTCTCAGTCGCTACTGCTTTTGGCCATGAGAGGGTGGTAGCGCTGCTAAACTCTCGCCAAGCGGCAATCCCCAGTACCATTTAAGCCACTGCCTCGTGGAAATAGCCACCGTCCTCTCCTCTTGGAGTATGTCTCCCATGTCGACTGTCCTTAGGCATCACCCTTTATAAACGGGGGGAAATCCCACGAGATAGGAATGCACATGTACACCATACCCTCCTAACACCCCCCCCCACGGGATTCGCTTTGTAGTCGAGCGAGGATTTATGGGTTTCTAACTAAAATGTATAGTATAGCTTAGTTTGTAACGGGGGAGGGGGATTATTTTGCTGTTGTGAGAAGGTCTAGTGTTGGGTACTAGTGAGTTTACTCGTGTATGATACTTTGCTACGTGGGGTTTTGCATGATTCTTTGAGAGGAGGGGGTGTATATGAAGAGTTGGTGGTGTGGTACTAGGGAAACGAGGGATTAGAGAGGGTTGTGTCAAGTCCTAATTGCGAATTGAGGGATAGTTGATCTTGTAGTAAATGGTATAGCGAGAAGTGGATGGAACTAACTGGAGGGGAGCTGGGAAAGGTGTGTACGATGGATCATAAATTCCGTTATTTGGCTTGATACCCGGATTTCGATAGAAAAAAATGGAGCATCATAATATTATATAAACTACAATAAAGGCATCTTGGTCGGTCCATGATCGTTACACATATATCTCCCCCTCTTCCCCGCACGTATGTCTCTATTCTTCTTCTACACACTTCTGCCGGATTGAGAAGGGGATCTAGGGGATCAGCTTTCGCAAATTGAGCTATCATAACTACAAAACAAAGTGAAATGATGCCCAACCTTCCAAAATATAAGGGAGCTTCCACAGTTGCTTGCTTCTGGCGAACAAATGGGCTGCCTCTAGCGACTTTATCTGATAGAAAGAAAGAAGAGGCACTGCGAATGATCTGTTTATGCCCTTCATCGGGTATGCTGTGATGGGTGGGTTGAAACTGGGTGGGGGGGCAAAACTCTTGAATTGGGTAATGTTGCAGGTGAGGGTCTAAAAGACAGCAAGAGGGATAGAAGAGGTGGAAAGTGAGGGGCTACACACGATTAGTAGAGAGTGGTATCGTACGGTATGTTCAATAGCGACTGACATTCCGCTCGTTGTCACAACCCCTCACTCGGATTTCGGTCTCGGCTGCTAACCGTAACTTCCTAGGCTCTCCGAGGTTCTTCTATCCAACCACGTTTATGTTTTGGCATATGGAGGCCCGATGGGATTCCCCCCCGCCTCCGGAAAGTACTGTTCGCAGAATGCTCGCAAGGCATAAATGTATGCCATAATCATCCACACGAGGTACCGGCGCCCCACCACAATCACCGTAGTCAATCCCTGGCCTCCTGCCGCTATTCATTCCAAATAAACGTATTAGATTTCACCAAAAAGCCTCGCGCCCCATCCTCTAAATTTCCGCGCCTCAGCATATGCTATCACTCGCAGATTGATTTCGCATCGTGTGTTGGGAGGGGTATCATGCAGCGCGGTTAGGATCGAGCGATTTGGAGTACCGGTACTTGATCGAATTGAATTGGGGACCTTTTTGGAGACTAACCGAAGCGCGAGAGATTGGAGGGTAATTTCGAGTCGAAAAAATCGATCCGAATGGGGAAAGAAAATTAAGGAGAAGTCCCTTTCTGCGAGATTGGGGTTGTGCTTGATTAACTAGATGACCTGTTGTTATAGCACTGCTCTGGAATGCCGGTAAAAGTGTGCATATAGGTGCATTAGATTTGAGGCACCGGCAGTCTGAACAGGAACGAGTGGCACCGTATTTGCCACTCTACCAAACGATGAGAGTTTCCAGGATCGGAGGGCGCGGTCGGTCGAGTTTGTCGGGAGGGGTTGATTCTGGTCACGTAAGGCTACTAATATAAGTTTTTTTTGAGGGTTCGGGGGCAACCGGGGTGTGGTCAAGGTCGAATGCGGCACCCGACTTATAAATCGATTTCTCGCAAATCGTGTCGCATAGAATGTACTGGGGGGGGTATGTCTGTGACAAAAGTACCCGCTATTACAAGTAGTGAACAGGGTCGATCGGGTATGAAGGTGACCCGCCGTGAACAAAAAGACCGATTCAGACTCGGTAGCACTCTTGGCAGGCTATGATACCGCCGCTCCAGCCCCTGGTAGAAAAAATCGGGAAACGGTGATCGGGCCTCTGGTGCTTTGATTGGAGGGTTCGGTGTGCTCGAGCCAATCGAGCAACCGTGTTTATGACTTTTAATTTCCACAATTCCCGATCTTTTTGACTGGAGGCTGTAGTTAGGGGGATACGGGTCATCAACACCCGACAGTGTTGAGATGACCCGTGGGATGGGTGTATAAGAAGCGCTTGGTGCAATGTCAATCCGCTCCCTGGCTCCCTGCCCCTTGAGGGGGGGGGGTGATGTATCGGTACGAGCACTTTCCATACTGGTATTTGAATTGTCGGAGACCTGGCCGGGTGTCGGTATCGTTCGATCGAGAGATATACACACCACAGAAACATCGAGAAACAACTCTCCAAGTCCGCCCGAGTGGGTCTTGAGTGGGGACTCCGTGTTGGAATGAAAGATGGGGAGGGCAGGGTGCAACACCGAATAGGGATTGCCGGCACTGAATGTGGAAGATGGGAGCTTTCGATACCACATGCCAAGCCACCAAACGCCTCCAACTTGTGGTGGAAACGCAATCCAACGAAACAATACAACAAAGGTCTGGCTTGCTGCACTTGTAAGTACACTTTGCCCTCCACAATTGCTACTCTTTCCAAGTCTACTCGAGCGCATTAGATGTTGCACACGAACTCAAACTAGGGAGTTTTCGGCTAAAGGGTCCACTCCACGGTCTTGGATTACAAAGCACTTGTAGGCGCGGTGCGTACCTGTTGACATGAAGTGCCGGTACCCGGCCACAGCGATCAAAAATTTCTACGATATTGCAAAGAGCCTCTGCGGGTCTGGGCGTCCATACTAAATTCGCCTTCAAGTGTTGGGGGACGCTTCTGACCGGGGAGGTACAGTACTTTTGTGCTCGAGTCCGGTACTTCCGCCCCCCCCCTGTTTCTCTTCCCCTCGTGGGCGTGCCTTTGTGCTTCTAGAATCACGGAAGTGTGAGTGGCCCCCACGGCATTCGCGATCGCCTTTTTGCGTGAGTCCCAGTTGCTCGAGCACGGCATCAGCGATAGGAGGGACGCGCCGCACCACCCGGCTTGAAACCTCACATGCTTCATGTGTCGACCATCCTCCGCGGCTCGACCACTCATGGCATCGCTTGGCAAAGAGGAGAGTTGTACGAGTAGGATTCCGCTGCTTGTGCTCGAGCACAAGGACCAACGGTAAAACAGGTTACCGTAAAGGCTTGTTTTTCCTTAGTGTTGTTACTAATAATAAGGGGATGGATCATATCGCTACCGGTACTTTCCGCGAGGTTCTAAAAAATGGTGTCTACTTTTTTATCAATGGGCTTCATGATTTGCTGATTGCTCGGTGCTATCAGGGTGATGTTGGCGGACGGCCACAAGGCCGATGTGAATTAAGGGCACTTTCAGACTCGCAAGCTTTGACGGGGAAGGAAGGGCAACCTGAATATGGTTTGTTTTGACCGTGTGTTCTTGCTGTTATTGGATCTTGTGGTGCGGAAGCAAGTGAAATGTTGCCCACCGCGCCCACTTTGTGCTGTGCCCTTTTGTAGAAGCACATTGCGATGCCTCAGCTTTTACGCAATACGGAGGGATATTTGGATTGATAAGGATTTTGCTCCTTTCTATTATAGGCTTGGCGTTTGGATAGAAGGCCGGATAAGGTTACTACGGACGGAGTATACCGTGCGATAGGCAGCACTTTGCCTGGGGCTGGACATGCAAATACCAGCGACGATTGAATTCTGGTCACCGGTAACGATGTGGTGTGCCTGATAGCCGATGATCGACTATTAGGTGCTGAGAAGCCTCACAGAACCTAATGGTGAAAAGGTGAGCTTAATTTAACGTGTGGTGCCCACCAGATACTTCATTGAGTGACTACTTGTAGAAGCTTCAGGAGGGATGGAGCCCGGGACTTTTACCCGACGGCGCCTTGAGACGGGCCCCTGCTGGGAGCTCTTTTGGGGACCCTACGATACCGCGTGGGATTCATGGTAGCGAGGACAAACCACCGTATCACTGCCAATGTACCGACAACTCTACCGGCCCTATGGTCCCCATGGAAAGCTTGTGTTGATGAAGTTTCGGTAGCATACCGGTACTCCTTCAAATGCTTGGGTGCCTCCGATCCAGCCAAGTTGAAGGTGCCTCGGGAGTTGTTTCCGGAGTGTCAGCCGCAGCTTGCCAATTTGCCAGCCAGCCAGCCAACTATTCAACATTGCTTGTTCCCCCTTTCTCTGTAAATGGTGCTCCCAATCTATTACATGTAATACAAAAAAAGATACCAATGGCTTGGGTTGGAAGGGTTGATGCCTCTTGCTTTCAGTCTGGCCGCTGAGGGGTATCTGCTTTTGGTAGGGCAATTGTGGCGGCAGCATGGAGCAGGGGGTGGAAGATGCACCTGACTTTGTAAATAAAAATAGTGGTAAAAATGGCAGCGTGCTACTGCAACTTGGGCCGTCTTAGCACTGTACAGTAATACTCGACCGTACGCGTCTACAGTACTGAACTCTGTTCGTCCTATTCTGTTACTAAGCGCGAAGGTGGGACACCTTCCGAGGTCTTGATGGTGGAGGAGTAGGTATTTTTTTTCTGGGAATTTCTCTTTCCTCTTCTTGCTGCCAGTGTTGGTACGGGCGGTCTCGCACTCATACCGGTGTTCCGAATACAGCCTGGGATGCCACGGCGAGTGATCACTCCTTGAGGAGCAAAAATACCGTACATAATATTGGCGGGTTTGTGTAACGGCAGAGCGTAACCCAGGATGACAGAATTAGACAGATAGAGGGGCCCTGGTACTGTACTACGGTACCCTATTGTGTTTTTCTCTTTCGGTACTAGTCAGTGTGGGGCGGCAGGATCCTGTGGAAGGTGGGGGGGAGGGGGCACTTTTGAGTCTTAAGCTACTGGTCCTGCCCCTTCTCTCGCTTCTCCTTTCTCCCCCCCCTTCGCCTGCCTCCCCGACTTGTGGGAATTGAGTGTTAGTCTTTTTGTGCCTTTTCAGGTATCGTAATATTATCATGGCATTCCCCCAACAACAAGGCGGCTACTTTGGCCCGCTCGCCTCGAATGATCCCTATGATGGCCGGACAGCGGGCTACTCACGCTACAGCCAGGACTACTCCACCTACACCACTTCCCCCGGGCCCTCCCCCGGTTTGCCCCGGGAGTCCCACGAAATGATGTTCAGTCCCGGGACTCCCGGTGGCTTCAGTCCGGATGCCCTGCAAACAAAGTACTCCTTCCTGTCAAGGGGAGACCAGCAGACGCTCGGAAGAGAATTCTTATTTTCGAGTCAGGCGTGGAAGTTGCTGGCCAAGTTTACCGCGAGGTTTATCCTCAGTTTTGTAGCGTGCGCGGGGACGATCGCTGCCTTCAAGATTTATCAGGATAAGATGGTGCTTTCCAAGATAGAGAAGCGGGTGTTTAATGCCCTATACGTTGGCATCTCCTTGATTTTGAGTATGAATATAATTGTTGGTCTTTCTTGGGGGGAGCGTTGGCTCCGTTTTTGTAGTTGGTGAAGTGGGAAACTGACATGTGTGGGCTTTTTTTTCATAGTCATCGTTCAAAGCCATGGCTAGCGTGATGAGGTGGAAAATTCTGGCTTCGAAGAAGTTTTCGCTTAGAGAGGTTGGTTGATGACATCCGGGCCCTGGTGTCGTTGATCTGGATATTTAATTTTGGGTGTCAGGTCGACCTCATTCTCAGCCTGTCCAGCTTCCAAAGTGTCTTGGAATTGATGCGGATTTCCACCGGGCGGCCGCTCCTGTGTATTGCCTGCTTTGCTTGGATATTGCTAGGAATTGTATGCACCGAAGCGCTTCCGCCCCTCTCTCACTCGCTTGGCCGCTTGGGCTGATTACGTTATTATTAGGCGGCGCAAATAGGAGTGGCCTTGCTGGGTCTATCTTTCAATCTGGAGAGCGACGGCGTGGTACAGTTGACCTCTGGTCCTGTTAACATCACAGACATGACAAACTTTTATACGAATAGGCAAGTGCAGCCGGGGTGGAGTGAACAACAGTCCAAGGCCCATCTATATGGGGATAGTAAGGATTTGCCCTATCGTGAGAAGCTTTGTCCCTGAAAAAACTTGGTTAACGGATGTGATTTAGTCGCCACCTATTTTCCCTACGCAACACCTGGCGCGCCCGATTACCACCCAGAGTATACTCTCCTCGAGCTCCCAGACGAGAATTCTACGCAGTGGAAATACTATGTGGGGAACCAAACTTCTTCCGAAATTTCTAATCTTCGTACTTATTCGAGCGATTTTTGGGGGAGATAGTTCCGAGAGTTCTATTATATGCCGGACAATGTGCGAGTCACGAAGACGCGTCGCTCAGTGACGGTCACGCCGCATTGTGAATATCACCCGATTGTAGGGGGGCAAGACGGCACTGGGGACCCTCCCGAGGTGACAATATCTGTGGACGGGAAAAACGAGATAATTGATTGGATGCAGGTTTGTTGTCCCTTGCTGTTCCGTGGCTTGCATGGGCTAATCTGTGTATTTGGATTTATTCAGGATTGGGGTCCCGCTGCGACGTTAGTAGCACCTTGCCTAACTTCCCATACCAGAGTTGACATCTAGCCCTCCCAGAACCTACGTAAACCCCAACGCACGCCTCGCCGGCGCGCAGATCTGTGGCCCGCGGTGTAGTCGCATCTACATATTCCAATGGGTGGATGAAAGATGGGACCCTCCTTCTCAAACCGGCTCTTTCTTCAATTGCACCATAACCATCTCCCAGGTGGAGAACGCGAACCCCCTCCAACCTTTCCACAGCATACCTGACAAGATCGCGGAGGTGGTTGCCGGCGCCATCGCGCTCGACGGGTATGTGGATGACTCTTCACGCCAGTTCGTTCGATACACGAGCGGCTCAACCTGGGGAGGCAGGCTAGAGGATTCGACTTCCCTCGCCGAGTTGTTTGTGGGAAAGTTTGCTGCTGGGGTTATTGCCGCCTACGATATTTACGGGCCGTCGGTTGAGGCGATGGGTTGGCAGTCGAGACCCGGGGTCAGTTTGTCTGTGAATTGGCTCTACGTGGTTTGTTCGCCTCGTCCTGGAATGAACGAATAAGGAGGTTTCTTGGGTTCTGACGAGTCTGCGTGGATGATACAGAGCTTGACTTTAGGGTCTATTCTCGGTGCGCAACTCGTGTGCGGGCTATTCGTCCTTTACTCTGCGAACTCTGTGTTCTGCAAGGATGATTCTTACCTCTCTACTGCGCGATTGCTTAGACGTACGCCTCCACCATTCAAACTCTCTAACTATTCTCTACTAACACCTCCCTAGCGCTCGTCGAGCGCCTCGGGAACTCCGGTTCCACCTCCACAGGTTTCGAAATCTCGCGGACTTTTGCACAGTCCATGCGCTACGGCGTTCGTTCAGACAACTCAGTACCTGGGCGGCCTATACACCACTTGGATGTTGGCGAGGACATAGAAAAGCGGGTGAAGTTTCCGGAGGGGCTTTATAATTGATTCGAATTCTGGCTTTAGTTCTCCTCTTTTTTGCTTGCTTTGTGTATTCATGTTGGGTGGTGTTTTGGCTGGCTTTTATATCCTTTCTTCTATATATATATTAGATATTGCGGTTTCCTTTTCCCTCTTTTTATCAGTATGTGGTGAAAGATTATCGATGAGAACGTTTGGCCATCGGTTGTGATTCTGGATCGGGGCTTGATATGCCCCCGGGACATGAGCGTGGTTGGATTGTGAAATAGTGCTGATTCTTTTTGGGAAGTCATTCCTCCCAAATTCTACTTTCCGAGGGGCTCCTAAATACCTTGTATCGTAAACGGGCGTTCTGGTCAATACTGCATGGCACTGCGCTCGTATTAGACCTGGATTCATGTTGAGGCTGATCTAGCACAGGGTTAGGGTTCTTTAGGTACAGTCTTGGCGAAAGTTTTTCCACCATGCTACCGGGGTTTAGTTTCAAACAAAACCTTCCGCAGACATCCATTTTAAAAATCCTTTTGCTCTCCACCTCAATTCATCACCCGTTCAATTCGTCTCTGGCGGTGATGCCGCTCCCTAATATCCTACGCAAACAGACGCCAGTGGTTGTTTCTCTCCTCCGGCGGTCAATTGAGCCCCATGTTTTAATAGCGGGGTCCAACAGGAGGACGTTTGCCAATTCATTCTATAGACGCAATTCTACCCCCATCGATTCCCCGCCTGCCCCTAACCTCCCGGAATCGGAACCGTTACCGCTGCTTTCTGATGTGACTAGCGCTTTCGACGAGACGCCGGAAGCCCCTCGACCGGACCGAGAGCAGAGTTCAACCCCTCCAGAAGAGGCAGCGGGGGAGCGGGAGGGTGATGCTTATTCCGGAGATAGGAATACGGGGTCTGGGCTGAGAAAGGTTTTCATTGAACATGGCCCCCGGAAAAGTATTTTCCGGCCCGTCTTTTCCGATAGTCCGCCGACTGTTCGCCGAATATATCCTCCACTCAGCGAGCCTCCGGCAGAACAGGAGCGACGGGTGAGTGATTCCGCTGTCCGAAGAGTCGCGTGCGAAGGCAGTGTAGTACTGTCACGGGTCCACCGAATACCGGTTTCCATGATTGAGGGAGATGTGGATCCTACTCGCGCCAATTTGGACGGTCTGTTGATGAAAATTCAGGGGCCCGTGAGCTACCTAGTGTACATTAGTCCAGAGTATGTGGTTGAGGAATGGAACTTTTGGAAGCACGAGGACAAGCAGCCTGTGAAGGGGGGATCGCCGCTCACTAGAGATTTGGGTATCAAGATGAGCAAGCCAACGGCGAGGGAGATACACAACTATTGGTTTGCCCAGAAGTCCTTGGGGGGGCAGCCTACTCTGGAATTGGAATTTATACAGGCATTAGTGAGGAAGACCCGGCGTTCGTATATGAAGGATTCGACCGTCCTGAAAGACACGGCAGAGTTTTCCCGGTATTCCCGCAACGTTAGGCGGATCATCGAATCGCCGGAGGATGAGGGCATTAAGTTCGAGACTTGGAGGGGCTCGGACTCCGTGCTATCTCGAATGGACGCTCTGACCGAAGTGACCCGCATGGGACAGAAGGTGATCTTTCAGTTGGAGAAGTACTTTGATTATCTCACTGGTCGGGGGGTAGACGATAAAAGTGGAGCGTCTGGAGAGACAGGGGGTTTTGCAAGTTTTATGTTGAGAAATGCCCTTCTCTGCTCAGACCGGACTGACTTCAACATAAAAACCTTTCTGAATACACCAAAGGATCGGGACATTGTCGAATACTCGGCGCTCAGGGGGACTTATCATCTACCCCGGCTTCAAGTACTTGTAAAGATATCCCAGAGCTTTGGCTCATTCCTTGGTTTGGCGGATCTGGGGGTTACACACCTTCTGAGGCAAAAATGTAACCAATCTGAACTTGCTATGGAAGCGCATGAAAAGCTCCTGGATAGGATCTCTCGAAACGTAGAGTCGCTAACCAGCACACCGATTGGGGGGAATGGCGAAGGTCTCGAGGTCCCGTTTTACGGGAGGGATAGGTATACTACGCGGCGCTACACCCGCGTGCGGGTGATTGACGGGATAATCCAACAGCAGCAAAGGGCAATCCTCCTGGTTATGGGGTGTTTGGGATTAAGACCACTTAAGCGAAAAAACATTCGCAAAATCGGGTTGCGAACCCCGCCGATGTACCCCTTTCCGGCGCAGAGGTCTGTTCGCTTGGGTGATATACGGCGATATTCCACGGTGGCGCCTCGGCCTAGTAGTTATATGCCTGATGTACCTATGGGGCCACCTCAAATCTCCAAGACAAAGACTGGCTCGATCAGGGAGAGGTTTGAAGCGGTGGAAACGCTCCAGAGGAATGTTCTGAACGGGATTGGCCTTAATCCAGTGTTGAAAGATCTCTCACCGGAAGTGGTTCCAAGTGTGGATTCAACAGATGATACTCTTGGGTATAACTGGGAGGGCCTCGGGGATATGTCAGATTTCTTGGATGCCAGCGCAGCGAAGCCGCTGGAGATTGGAGATCTAAGTGAGGTTCGGTGAGTGCAGTGGATTTTAAACCTCTCAAATCCGTCTCCTGGGTGCGCTAGGGCTGACAGGTATTCTAGGAGCGGCAATCAAGCGGAATTGGGACTTTATCTCAGACCCACACCCGGTGGTGAACCAACGTCTGACTTTCTAATGACAAGCGGGAGTATCGTCCAGCGCCAGCTCCCCCGGATCACCTTCTCTGTCCCGGGTTTTGTTCCAAAGACTGGGGTCGAGGAATTTATTTTGTATTACGACCGGATGATCGAGACAATGAATAAAAATTGCGAGTCGCCGGTTGACCCCGATGATGTCGCTGCCCCGAGAAGTATCACGTGGAAAATACTGGACCCTGTCCGCCGATTTGAAGGGGCCGCAGCGAGACTCTACGCAGAATACCGGTTTGCCTTTGACGGAATTTATGCAAAATGGGCTGATGAGACCGAAGAGCGAAATATCACGTTATCCCAAGCGACAAAGATGGCATTTGGCGCGGACTATGATCCGAATTCTAAGGAAATGCTTTATGCTGTGCACACCGCTCTCATGGGCGATGGTTTGCACTTCATGGGAGACAGGGGTATGCACAGAGCCACGAACCTCTTCAGGGTCCGGAGCAAGAAGGATATCAGAATGATTGACTCCGTGACGGAGTTAATCAGGAAGACTGCTGACGAGCAAAAATCTACCGGTAAGTCTGGACGAATGACCGCAGAAGACACCGGGCGGAAAATCATGGCAAAGTTCATTGAGAAGGCGAATTACCTGATCGACCTGAGCCGGGAGTACGAGAAAGAAGTTCTGACGGGTAGGCGGAAGGGTAGGCCATTGGTTGAAATAGTGGAGATTAAGGAGCTCGAATGGGACGAGAACGACAAGTTTTTCATCGAGTATGTGAAGGCTAGAGTTCTCAAATACGGTCTGCAAAAGACCCCCATTGATGGACTTGCCCCGGTGATTTTGGGAGCTACGAATAGATATGGTGAGGTTCTAGATGCTCTCACGGCGGATACCTTTTTGAGAGAGATTGGTGCCTGGAGCAAGTGGGAGAACACCAGCTTGCATCAATCCGGCTTGGAGCTTCCAGGACTCGGTAGGTCCAAAGTTGGAGACGAGGATGAAAAAAAGCTCCAGCTTTTGGTTCGGGAGGAGACAATCGAGAATTTCGGGTTCAAGGATGTCATGGACGCTGTTCGGAAAGACTGGGGGGACATGGAGGTGTTCACCATCGATGACCCTGACGCATACGAGATTGACGATGGAATTTCTTTAGAGAGAGTATCCGATACCGAGAATTGGGTGCACGTTCACATTGCAAACCCCGCAGCATTCATACCGGAAGACCACTGGATCACTGAGATTGCGATGCGGAGAGCCACAGCACATTACCTGCCTGATAAATTCTACAGCATGCTTCCCGAAGCAATCACCGGGGCATTCTTAGGCGTGGCGCCAAACAAACCAGTAATGTCCATAAGCATAAAAGTCAATGACAGCGGCGAGATCCTCGACTACAATATCCAAGCAGGCTTCGTCCAACACGTGCGAAAGACGACATATGACGCGGTAGACCTCGCCCTAGGCAGCTACAAAACTATCGAATTAGGAGCGGACATAACCATCGGCAAGTTCCCAAAGAGCCAGAGGGTCACACGGAAGGCAGAGCCGTTTACTCCCCGGCAACTCCGCGATTTACGAAAGCTCCGAGACATAGCCCTTACCATACGCCGTCGCAGAACTAGGGATGGGTTGATCACGGCTATCCCGATGGGCCTGAAAGTAGAGGTATACAATGACCTCGGCTCCCGAAACCACCCTTACAACTCTAGCTACCCCGTTCTCTACCGCGGCCATCCAGCGGTGCACCTGACGGTGACCGATTCAATGAACCTCGAGCTTCGAGACTCCCAATTGATGGTGTCAGAGATGATGTCTCTTGCGAACAACGTCGCATCCATCTGGTCCCGCGAGCGTAAGCTCGCAATGCCATACCGCGTAATGGAGTACGACTACCGGCGCCCAGAAGTCGTTAAAGCCATTGAAGAAACCGTGCTACCCTCTCGCACGGACCTCGGCTTCTCACCCTTTGAATCGGCAATCCGCTGGTTGATGCTCTTGGGACAAACCCGCCTCCAAGCCGAGCCGGGACCGCACATGCTCATGGGCTTGCCAACCGGATACACTAAAACTACAAGCCCGCTGCGTCGATACTCGGACATGCTAGCGCAATACCAGATTCAATCCGCTCTGCTGGGGCAGCCGCCCAAGGCCACCTCGGATCTGGAGCCAATACTAACTGGCATCCAGCGGACGGAACAGACAGCGAGGCATATCGGGAAGGAGGCCAACCGCCTCTGGTCCGCTATTGCCATAAAGCGCGCTTGGGAGATAGGATTAGATAATTACACATTCCCGAAGAAGCTCAGCTTCCTGGTGATGGAAAAGCATTGCTTTCCCACGCCGTGTACTGGCATTGTCCGCGAGTTGGGACTCGTGGCTAAGATGCGCTTTGCGGATAAGCGCGACGAGAGTAAAGTCCTGGCTGGCGACGCGGTCGGCGTCCGGATATGCGACGTCAATCTCTCTGAGCGCTACGTCTGGTTTGAGTTTACGGGGGCGGTGGAGGTTCCGCCGTAGAGGGTTTAGCGAGGGCTATGTTTTAGGCGTTTTTGCTATACAAAAAAATTCCTTCGTTGATTTTTATATATATATATATATTCCCTTTGTTGGTTGGTTGAATTTGGTACGATTGACCGATCGATGTGCATGGACGGTAAGAAAGGCGGGGGGACAGTTCCTGAAAAAAAATATATTAAAAAATTCACTAGATAGAATGCCGATCGATGGCTTGTATTATAACATATTCTGGTCTCACATATTTCTTTCTCCTCCATTGACTATTGCGCAAACTGTACTGTAACATACTAGATACGCCATCGCTCAGGGAAATCAAATCTCCACTTGTGCAGTATGGTACAGTACGGGCGGTGGCGCCGGGTAGTAGCAATCATGGAATGTCACTCGCTGCAGCCCTACTTCCTGTAGACTTTCGCACAAAACCCCTCCGGGAATCGAGAGCGGCGGGCGGGATCATTTCCGCCGTTGTTTTTTCCACCCTATGTAGAGTACCCCCGCTGGGGGGTGTCACGGTTACTCGGGTGTTGTAAGTACTTCTGGATAACTTGATCATTGAGTTGTTGACGGTACTGCGGTGGAGTTGTAGATTGGTGTCTGGGATGAGTGGGGGGTGGGGGTTCCATCGTGCTTTCACGGAGATAAAGGATGGATGGATGGATAAATTGGCCGGGAGAATTAGACCATTTACAGACTGACGTCATGAGATACGGGTTTGGCGGAATAGACATGGCGTTCGTTAGTCAAGCCGCGCAGTAAGAAGGAAAGAAAGAAAGAATCTAATTCCGCTATCGTGGTTTGATCTGCGGAGGAGGGATCTCGAGGTATTCGGTTAATTGGAAGAAGGGTGTATCGTGCACCTCCTAAAGGTGGATTTTCCCGATGGCTGTTCTGGCTTGGGGTGGTTCTGCAGGCCGTTTTCTGGGGGCTGCCGGGCGGTCGGTGGATTAGTAGAAGTTCCGGCGCGTAGTGGGAAGGCTGTGTTAAGGGGGTAAGTTATGTACAAGTTAGGCAATGGAACCCTCCACTTGAGTCCAATTTTTACGGATGGTTGGATAGGCATGGATGGATGGTTTACCATATCATACAAAAGTCTTATCACAGTCCATTCCTATATCATACCAAAGAATCGTTAGAGTACATCGGGGGTGTGGTACTAGCCATGGAATCCAGGGAACATTTGTCCTCTGATAAAGAAAGATGTTGTTTTGGAGGGTAGATCATGGGTGTTATATACACTGGAACCCCACACTTAGTTCCTCGCTCTATCGATATCGTGAGAGAGTATGAGAGTATGATTTGATACCGGTGTCCTTTTATGATAATACAAAAGATAAAGTATGATATCAGGCGCCTGCACTAACTGTCTATTTTCTGAACGGAAGCAGTTTGAAAGATCAAGAAAAAGAAAGAGTATTATATTATATTATCGGCCAGTTCTTATGGCCTAACTAATGGCTTTGGAGGAGAACTGGTCGGAGAATTTGAAATAGGGATTATCATGTTGTTGAATCCGGGGGTAACTTAAGTGGAGTGAGTATAGTAGTCGTGCACTAAATTTTTTAAAAAACTTGGTGAACTACGTTTTTTTTGGCTGGGGGGCAACTAGGTCTAGGGTTTGTAATGAATGCCCTTGGTTGTGTCAATTCCTGTCAAATGGTGCGGTGGGGACTGGACTGACTGCTGGTTAGTGTTCTGGTACTGTAGGTATGTACTATATGCCCGTAACTTGTATGATGGAAGGTAAGTTTTGTTCTGGGGGGGGGGGGATGTGGAGAGGTGTGTGCTGTGTGTCGGATTTATTTATGATACCGTTATTTATTTTTTGGGGGGGTCTTTGCTGTTCTGTTCTGTTCTGGAGGCCTGTGGGGGAGGGAGGGAGGGAGGGTGGTGGTGGGGTTGTGTGTGCTCTTTTGCAGGATTTAATTGGATTTTTTAGAATATCTTTATAATACTATTATCTGGTTTTAGCAGTAGTAGGGTAGGGTGGGCGGGGGAGTGTTTATCGTGATGGTTCTGGATTTTTGCCGGGGTTCTGATGTCTTGTGGTGTCTTTACTGTCTGAAAGTACAGTACTTATGTTGTATGGCTTCCGCTAGTGGTGTGAGGCCTGTACTGTTCGCGGGCTAAGCTCATCGCCTTTTCTAGGAAGATGTTGATATCTCGTGTCATAGTCTGCCCGGAACGCAGAGGAGTTTGGAAGCGATAATTATTGGCATGGTTGAGATGCACGGCGTCGTGGAATATCGGTGTCTTTGTAGGCTCGTGATTGTAGGAGTTCAGAGTCCCGCGAGGTCGGCTGTCCCATCCCGGTTTGGTATTATAAGTTTGGGTCGATGTCCGTCAGTTCCGTAACCTTTTCACTGTCCATTCCTGAAAGGAGGAAGCGGCGGGATGGGTGGTGCTCATGCGGTATTGCTTACCCCGCCATGTTAGGATTTACGACCCTATGGTGTAGCAGTATCCTTGCTACATCCTCGTGGTTGCTGGTGCCCGCTGGGCGGGCGGTGTATGCTCTGAGGCATTGGGGGGGGGGTTGGGCGGGGGGGCTTTCCCGCTCATGTAGGAATTTCATAGCACCCGGTGGTGCGGAGTGGTGCTTCATGGAACTCCCGGTGGGTCCTTGGACGACCCCCCGTGCACGACAGAGTTTCACAACAGATTCCTGACAGGATCCAGCTGCCTACGAGAACGCTCCTGGGCATCAATAGTCTATAAGGAAGGCCTGTCACTGTGCCCGATGGGCAGCTTCTCGTCCGATCACTATACACTCACCCTTCAAAATGTGACAGCTTTTTCCTCAGCGATATATTACCTACGCCTGAGCAACTAGCGGGAACTTTTCAGCAAGATTTTTGTGTGGGGGTCTGACATGTAGATGCGGAGAGGTATAGGATAGTATAACTTCAGAAATACTCTAGATAGAAAGTGGATAGGCAGGAAAATGAGTCGCTTCCCTCCTCATACTAAGGTTCACAATTTCCTTATGCGTATCCGTGCAGGCTCTACATTCTACCCTTGGACTTACAATATATACCCCTGACACATTATGCTCGGGTAAGAAGACTAAACTTGGGTTTGGCTCAAGCCAGGCTCTAGTATGAGATGTAGCTCGGGGGAAATAGTAGATAATCACTCTTCTAGTTTGGGGTTTCATAATATTACCGGAGGAAGAAGTACCAATCTTTCTGACTGCTGATTGTTGGGGGGTTTTTTTTGGGTTTGGTGGGGAAAGAGGGTATCTCCGGGGCGATGTGGAAGCGGGGGTTAGTAAGTTGGTGTCTGGGTTGGGGAGGGGTCTATATCGCAGATTTTCTACCTGGGAATTGATAGCTGGCAGGCATGAGGAGGTGGGGTCTGGGAGCTGATATGTTCTATTCAGTGGTAAGGTGGCAAATCCATTGCGGTCATGAAGGAAGGTGTTGAAAATAATCGATGTCGAGGTAATGATCGGCTATGGGGGTTTTGCGTAGAGGATCCTAGTGACTTAAGTGGAGACACAGAGTTTGTATTTAGCGGTGGAGAAGTTCCTGATTGATTGAATTGTGTAGAAAGGGAAGACGCGGGGAGGGTTGAGAACAGGAAGGAAGAAGCTAAGCGAGGAATGGGCAAGAAGGATGGAAAAATAGTGGGAGGGGGCTTATCGTAGCTTGGGTGTCCCTCCACTGGTGCATACGCGCGCCACTGCGGCCCTAGTGTGCGGCCATGTCCAACAGAAGGTAGGGGCGAATGATAGGGTGTGAGGAGGAAAAATGTTTCCAGGAATAATAAGGGGGACTGGGCCCCCACATGGGCAAAATTATATAGCCGAAGAATCAACGGAATTGGCAGCGCTTGTCTATCTAAAATCTTGGGATGTCCTAGTTATAAAGCGTGAATTTCTTGATAGATGGCGCAAATATGTATCTAACCTTGGCACTTTATAAGGTACGAAAAGTTCATCTGAGAATTAGGGATTCAACTCTGGAGCTATAGCTCGAGCAATGTCATAATATTATTATCATTAATTTTCATCTATGATAGAAGTGACCCTAGCCTACTCAGTAGCAGCCTGATACCCCGCCTTTCAGTCTTGACTCTAACCCGCACTCTTTTCTCGAGATACCGAGCAAGTCCTTCATTTGGTTAGTTTTTCTCTTGCCCGCCCTTAAGAGCCACAAATTTCGCTATAGTCTAAAACAAGAAGTAAACGAACTACTCTCTATTTTTTGGGGAAAAAAGGCCTTTTAACCAGGCCCCACTAGAGCACCTCGGTTGGTCTCGTACCAATCTCTGCACAAAAAAACACCGACTTCTCTAGATTCTAGGGTTATAGGTAGTGCCGAGCCCAGCGCACCTGCGCAAAATTCCCGACCTTCCTCTTTGGAAATCCACACTGGACACGACCCCGCTCAATTAAATGGTACAAATGATTCCTGCTCGTGGTGACCCCAACGGAAGAATCCCTAAAGCAAAACATAGCGTTTTTTGTCCGTAGTTAGTGGGTGCCCTTTCTGCGAGTGGGCTTGGCGGGGGGGCACAGTGCACCCACATCTAATCTTTGCGCTACATCATTCGGTAGTGGCATGTCTACCGGCGGGCTGCCAAAGAGGGGAAAAGAGGGTCGCACGGAAGTAGCCAATAGACTAAAATAATTCACTTGGAACTTAGTCACTTTGGAGGAAGGATATGGAACGAAGGTTTTACCGCCTATACATGGTTCATTCGCCCGCTCTTCACCTAACTAAAAATTAAACTAACGGTGAAGACATGTGTATAAGTGAAAGGAAAAATACCACATCCTGATCCTTCTTGGGTCACCACACCCATCTCTATGCTTCCCGCATGCCCTTGTTCCTCCATACACTTCCGTAATGACAAAAAAAACATAGCGGGTAAAACATATTCTCCCGTATCCATTCCGTCCGTTCCGTCTGCATGTCTCCTGAACTCTCCTTCCCGCTCCCATCACAAAGCCAAGCACATCCGTCCAACACGGGCCTCACGGGCCTCTAACTTCCCATGATCAGGCAAAATCCATCAGCCCCAAGTAGAGTATCATGTTATTCTCAGTCTTCTATGGAGATCCTAGGGCACGAGTTAGTGTTGAAACGACTGTTGTTGTATTGAGAGAGAGATAGAGGTGGGGGGTGACCCCGGCTATGTATACAAGAAAAGACAGTCACGATTTCCCTGGTTCATGCGGGCTCACTCACCCCCGCATCGCCACCACATCCCCGGCTGACGTATCGTACCACCCTGCGGTCAACCATACCAGATATGGAAGGACGCTCCGACGGTTGGCGTTAGTCAATGCCGAGTGATATATTGTGAAAGAGTGTGGCGACTTTATGCTTGTTTCTTGTGAGGCAGTGTTAGAGTAGGTTACGGCCGGGGGCAGTCGAAGATCCTGAGGTAGGTGAGAAGCTCGCGGTAGCCTTCCCATACGGAATAAAACTGAGTCTTGCATTTTCACTGAGCCAGTTTGTACAAAGTTACGGGCAGAAACCTACTGGGTGATTCGCACTTCATATTCAGAGAAATCCAAGATCCCCCTCATATCCCTAAGCTATACAAGGGGGTAAAGTTAAGTAGGAATCCCGTCAGAGTTCCCTACTCCCCGCAGCCACAGCTCGCAAAAAGAAAACCCATAAAAACCAAGGCAGAAAACCAAACTAGGAGGTGCCTACTTAATTTAAGTTCCAAAGAAAAAGTCTGCTCAAGACCGGGTGCCAGCAACCTCCATACGGAACTTAGGAGGGCTATTATTCAACCCAGTCGTCTCCGGGATCACTCTCCTCGGCATCCTTCTCCTTATCAGCAGGGCAGTCCTTTTCCTTCTCTTTATCAGCAAGGCGGTCCTTTATCCTGATACGACTATGGTCGTCTTGTTTGTTCCACTGTTCTCCGTTGTTAGCGCATTGCTGAGCTAGAGAGTTGGGGTAGTGAGGTCTTACATCAGGTAAAATTGCACCGAGCAAGATCTTCGGTAACTATTTTTCAAAAAGAACATGTAGTTAGTTGGGCTTCCGTTTCTAATTAATGGAGAGTCGAGTATGGCATACAACAAACCACTTTTCTGCCAACAGGAATTTGGGGTCGAATTCGACTGGCAACACGTCGATGTGTTTTCTGAGGCTTTCGTTTCTGTCCAGGCCTTGCAATAACTCAGCTGCGCCGGGGTCGTTTCCGATGCGTGAGAACTGGAAGGATACGGCTGTGAATCCATTGTGAGTATGGAGCAAAAGTATACCACCAAAACCCCACGATCGACTAACCGTCTCTCCCTTTGCCAGCTCCTTCACGCTCGGTCACACAGTCCCGAATGACATTCTCCAGATGACCTTTTCTCTCACCCTCAACCTGTTTTCCGATGGTTATTATATGGCTTCAGAAACATCAGGAGAAAGGCATACTGCGCCATTAGTGATAATTAACACTAGCAAGGGTTTTTTCTGATCATATTTTCGGATCGCATATTTATCCAGAATCCTCCTCTTAAGCGCCGTTCCTATCCTTCTCACACCACCATAGTTGTGGCGAAGATGGTCTTGTGATTTCCCTTTCCAATTCTTTTTACCTCCCCCACTGTTCATCAAGTGCATAGCAAAGATCCCGGATTCATTCGCCATCGAATATAGTTCCGTGATGTGGTCGACAAACTGTATTAGGGTCTCCTTCCTCTCGCGATCATCCTCGCTAACCACGAAATCGGAGTCATCTATTCATCCATCCAACTGTAAGCAAAACTAGCCCCAAAGAATGGACACTAGCACAAGAACATACCGATTAGGATGGCCAGATCATAAAGCGTCAGCAGAGTCAAATTTTTCGCAACCTCAATATTGCATCCCATCATAATCAACTTTCTCGCCATCTCCTCTCCCCTTTTGGTTGGCACCTCCAGACATTTACCCAGTTCCGCTTCTGTTTGTCCACACATATTTTGCAAGCCCTTTCGGTGGTTTATGATCAAATCCTTGAGCCTTTCACCGACCTGTTCGCCTTTAAGAATTGAATTTTTCTTTGGTTCTCCTGCTACTGATCTTTCTACCGCTTGCTTTTCAACCCGCCGCTTTTTGAGTGAGGGTTGGCCATCAAGGTTTGCGGTGTCGGTATTAGGGCCATCATCCCTAAACCCCATATCCGCCACACGTTCGCCCCCATACCTAGAGGACGGCGGAAAGGATGCCTGGCCACTGCCACCCCCCGTGTCGCAATCGACATTGTCCTGTTCGAGTAAGATCCTGACAGCTCCACCGCGTCCTTTAGAGAGAGCCAACGACAATGGGGTTTGGTTCTTGCTATCTCGCGCGGCAGTACGGACGTTTTTCCGTTCTAAAAGCACTTTTACTACCCCCTTGTGCCCACACTCGGCCGCCCAGGAGAGTGGCTTTCGGCCATATTTGGTGTCTGCCGTATCGAGGTTGATGTCCTCCCGTTCCAAAAGGATCTTTACTACCCTCTCATGCCCGTACTCAGCCGCCAAGGAGAGTGGCGTTCGGCCGTATATGGTGTCTGCTGTATTAGCGTCGACATCCTCTCGCTCGGAAAGCATCGTTACTATCCCTTGATGCCCGTACTGGGCCGCCAGCGAGAGCGGCGTTCGGCCATACTTGGTGTCTGTCATATTGGGATTGGTATCACCGCGCCCCAAAAGCATCTTTACTACCTCCTCATGCCCGTAGTCAGCGGCCAAGGAGAGTGGCGTTCGGCCACATTGGGTGTCTACCTGGTTGGGGTTGACGTCCTCTCGTTCCAAAAGCATCTTTACGATCTCCTCATCGCCGCGCCGGGCCGCCCACGAGAGTGGCGTTCGGCCGTATTTGGTGTCTGCTGTATTAGGGTTGGTATCCTGTCGCTCTAAAAGCATTTTTACTGTCCCCTCATGCCGGCATTCAGCCGCTAGTGAGAGTGGCGTTCGGCCACATTGGGTGTCAGCCTGGTTGGGATTGACGTCCTCTCGTTCCAAAAGCATCTTTCCGACTTCCTCATTCCTGCACCAAGCGGCCCACCAGAGTGGCGTTCGGCCGTATTTGGTGTCTGCTGTATTAGGATTGATACCCTGTCGCTCCAAAAGAATCTTTACTATCCCCTCATGCCCTTTCTCAGCCGCTAACGAGAGTGGTGTCCGTCCACCCTGGGTGTCTTGCGTATTGGGGTCGATATCCTCTCGTTCTGATAGCACCCTCGCCACCTCCTCATGCCCATTCCAGGCGGCCCACGAGAGTGGCATTCGGCCATATTGGGTGTCTGACGTATTGGGGTTGGTATCCTGTCGCTCCAAAAGAATCTTTACTACCCCCTCATGCCCTTTCTCAGCCGCTAACGAGAGTGGTGTCCGTCCACCCTGGGTGTCTGGCGTATTGGGATCGATACCCTCTAGTTCTAATAGCACCCTCACCACCTCCTCATGCCCACGCCAGGCGGCCCACGAAAGTGGTGTTCGGCCATATTGGGTGTCTGCCGTATTGGGGTTGGAATCTTGTCGCTCTAAAAGGATCTTCAATAGTCCCTCATCCCCGTTCTCTGCTGCTAGTGTGAGTGGTGTCCGTCCATACCAGGTGTCTGCTATATTGGGATCGATATCCTCTCGCTCCAAAAGCACCTTTACCACCTCATCTTGCCCTCTTCTAGTTGCCCATATAAGAGCCGTGCTCCCCCAGCAATCGGCTGCATTAACATCCCATTCCCTCATCCCTAATACAGCGGCAACTATCTCGGCGATCCCGAGAAATGCTACTCCGTGGAGCCCGGTAAATCCTGCAGGGTCTCCGAGCCCGAAAAAATAAGGGCGTCGCATGCTATCTCGATTATAGCGCAATAAGAGTAATCGAGCAGATATATGCTCATCAAATCTATCCAGAAGCCTGAGTGCAAGTAATTTGGCATTTTCCGTCATCCCCCTTCTTGTGTGCTCCCCCCAGTAATAAGAAGCGTACTCGAGAAGGGGCATTGTTGTGGGGGCAGAGTAAAGATTCGGCGGAAGATCCCGAACGCGTCCAAAATTCAAGTATGTCAAGCAAACCTCCGCAATTGTTGAGTGGGGACTATGGAATAGCGTCGGATCACTAGAGAGGTGCTCTCGTAGAGTAAAGTGCACCAGGCGGACAGTGGACGAAGAGGCCTCGACCGTGACAAGACCGAGACAAGATGCTAGGAGTGTCCGTAGCGCAGGAAGGTTTTCAGGATCAAGATCCGCAGATCCCATCTCTACTCCCAGGGCATGACGGAGCTCCTCGGTTTGTAATGGCCGTTGCGAACACAACACCCACATTAGGACCTTCAACCCGAGTGTTGATTTATGCCTCGCCTGCGCCTTCAGTCGCGTCAGAGTTGCCGTGTAGGCATCGCTCAGTCCATTACCCCTCTCCATCTCCTCAAGTTTCTTTCTTCTCTGACGAACTGTCACCTCTCCCAAAATAGCGTCAACATTTATCGAGACAAGGAGGAATCTGCATACAATCGCAGGTAAGTATACATCATTCATAGAGCGGAAATGCTAAATGTTCCTACGCACATATCGGATGTTTTTTCCAGGATAACTCTCACGATATCCGCCCGTAAATCATCACTCATCGCCTCTGGATCAGCATCTCCGGCTAACCTCATCTCCAGATAATTCCTGATATCGTCCTTGTTAGGACTGATAGGTATCACAATCACCTTGGTGAGATATCTCAGAATATCTTCCCGGACATGGGGCCTCCCGGTGAGGAATATTCTCGTTGTAGGGGACTCCCGAACGATATCCCTTAGCGACTTAAGAAGCTCTGGTAGGTGTTTCGGCAGGCATTCGTCTAGTGCATCGATGCAGATGAAAACCTGGCTTAGTGAAGCAATAGCGGTCCTTAACATTCCCATCAAATCGGCAAGTCGCAGCCCTCTGCCACCAAGCTCCCCCTTCCCCTTTTGAAATGCCTCGCGTATATATTTCGGGATGCCCCTCCCGACTAGCTGTTTTAGAATACTGCCCATAACGTTGATGATTGTTTGCTCTTGCTGAGCACTGAAGTCGTAGTACAAGGCTGTAACAGCGATATCTCCACCCCCAATCTGATCGCACAGGCTGTCGATCACAAGGGAACTAGTATTCTAGTCGTCAGCCATACTCACCTCTTTCTAAGGATCCTGCCACTCACCTCAGATAGGTCTTGCCTACTCCCGGATTCCCGGAGCAAAACAAGACGGCCTTATCAGCTCCAACATCACTGTCCCTCCACTGCCGAAACTCTATTGTTTCCAAAAACCAATCCCCGACACCGTCGAATCGGTCTGTGCGTACGCCCTGATGTCTGTTATTTGGCTCCAGCGGAGAGAGCCAACGCGCAATTTGCGCATCCTCATCGGATTTGTATACCGTCTTGTTGTAGCTCCCTACTGTGTTGCCGCAGTTGGCATTGTTGTCGCCGAATTTGATCGATTGAAGGTGTGTACTCTGGGCCATGATGCTCTGTCTAAAATGTTGGTCAAGTGTAGGAAAGGTACAGCAGTATGTAAGGGTATCAGGGGAGTTTACGAAATGGTGGGCAGAGCGGGGGAAAAGGGGGCGATGTGGCTCGTTTTGTGCCAACTATTATAGTATCCAATACTGTAATTTCCATGCCAAGGAAATACCAACACAGCGCAGGATTCGAGGAATTGCCGCGGCATAACTCCCTATCACAGATTCTTATAAAACACGGTACTGCGATGTGCTCAAGCATAGGGCACAGTAGCGCATCATCTAGCCACCCGGCGGAAATGCTTACGATTTTCAACGTAACAATACCTTGTACAATTTAATTGCGATCGAGCTAACGTCCAAGATGGAGTGGTGGGTTAGTTCAGCTACTAGTACTTGTATTATTTCCCCTACCGGTGGTCAACAATTGCGGAGATAAACTAAAAGCTACTACCTAGCATAGCTGCTTGTGCAAGTAGAAATACAGTCACGTTATTAGGTATTTATTCTCACAAGTTTTGGAGAAGCCGCGCGATAAGTGGAGAGAACTGATCAATTATTCACTACTGGGCATCATATTGAGGGAGACGGATATTGGGTTTTCCCTTAATGACCTATCCGGGAATTAGGCGGCTGAGGCGGCGTGGGAAAGATTATAATTTTGCTAGTTTGGGGACGTGTCTTGCTGTAGAAGGGCTCATGCCCGGTGGAAATCAGTTTGGGTGGTGTCGTAAAGGGAAGGGAAGAAAGGTGGGATCTTGACGCACTTGCCTTGGAGGAGGTTGTGGAGGGGTGCGGGGTGGTTGGGCAGGGTGATCTGTTAGAAGGCATTAACCATAAGGTTTGTTGGTACGATATTAAGACAGTTGTTCTGTTGCTGGTACGGGGTGTGATGAGACTACCGGTACTTAAGTAACGATGTACCATACCGGTAGCCGAGGGGTTACCAGAGGCTCCTACGGTAGCTAATGGTAGGCAGTCTACCCGAGGGGCCATAGAAGATATCATACTGTACCGGTATTAGAATCGAGTACAGCACGGTGGTAAAGGCAATCGTGAACTTGCCCTTTTCGCTAAAAATGACCATTTTCGCAACCACACAACATCATTTTGACTCCAATTGATTATCTATCAGATCAAGGAATCAAGGGCTGGTCCAAATATCACCAAATCTCTATCCAAGTTTCAACTGAATCGGATCTGTTTCGTGTCTTCGGAAACCCCGACACCTTTGGCCTCAGTTGCTTGCGCAACTACCAGCACGGCAAGGCACACAAAGAGCCGCATACCGAATATCCGAGTTCCTGGCGTTAGCGGGTGCATCCTGGCAGAAGTCGGCATTGAGGCTCTTCAAGCGCTGCACGTGTGATTGGGGAGGTATTCGCTTATTTCTGTTTTCACCACAAGTTACTTTACCCGGCCGACTATGACAGTTGAAGAACCGTATATGCTTGGCAAGTTATGTTCTAGGAAAATCCGAGAAAGCGCTGTTCATCAATCCATCATTGAATCATCTCCACATCCTGCCCTACCAATCTGCAGCAGCCCGACAAAGCGGTATCCTCTTCTGCGGGGTCCGGATCAACGTTTGCTCCATTCAACAACATCCCCAGAGCATCCTCGCAGCCAGTCTCAGCAACGAGATAAAGTAGCCAGTCTCCATTGCAAGGCCCGGACGTCCCAGCAGCGTCTCCACCGTCCTAACGCGTCACACCACATAGCCCCAACTAGCTGTATTTGACCCTCACGGTTCACGCGGTTAGGCTCGACATCGTCTCTTCGTACCGCCGGCCTCCTTAATATTTCCTCACGCCCTAATCTGCCGCATGATACAACGGAGTTTGACAGTAATTATCAGCACGATTAGGATCCATCTCGTCGCGGTCTATCAGTAGCTTCGCAGGCTTAGGGTGTAAGTAAGTCGGAGCCCGTCCGTGTTTGATAAGTTTTGGTTGATGTCTGTCCACTCTAGCAACCTCTTCGCCATCCGTTCCCGTTCGTAGGAGGCGATGCTAGTGAGGACGAGTGGTGTCCAGGAAATCCGGTATATTTTGTCCTGGCTAAGCCAGCCATCCCTAGCATCTAGCTAGCTACAACAAACCAAATAACAAACAAATAACAAAGGAAATCCTCCTCTTCAAACCGCCAACCCTCCTTGGCTCAGCCTAACACTAGGCAGTTGGAGTTATATATATTATTACCGGAGGAGGTATGATATCATACAAGGTCCGGAAAGAAGTTACGGAACAGTTATTCAATGTTAACCAGCAAAATAAATCCCTGCCCGTTCCGGTTAATTGTTACAGACCTCGCACTAGTACCCCCGACCACCGACTACTGTCTGTTTGGTTTTTAGGTTAGTGTGATGGGGAAAGCGAACACTCCTGGAGTGTTTTTGGGCGGGAATTTACTAGTGAATCCTCTGCAGTTGGGGGGGTGTCTGTATTGTAGGTTTTCTTCTTAGAAGCTGCCAGCCGGTATCGTGCAAGATGATGAGGCCCAGGAGTTCATATGTTCTATTCCAGTATCCCAGTGGTAAAGCGGATCCCAATCTATCCTGGTCATGGAGGGGGAGGGTAATAAGTGTCGTTTTGTAAACAGAGGCCAAAACACATCAAATTGCTGGTTTTTTGAGCCACCGTATTTCCGCATATATCTTGGAATTCGGCTTTGGAAGATTCTCGAAAACTTTTTAGCACGTCTGAAACATAATATATATCCATTTCAACACTGTCTGGAGCTTGTGTGGAGATTGACGCGCGAACTTGGTAAGGCGTTTTGCAATACATCTTTCCCGTGCAAAAACTGTAGTCTCAGCGGGTACCTTGAGGGAAACAACATTCCACTCACTACTCTAGAAGAATGGAAGGGAAAAATCCCACACTCTTTTGTGTAGATGCCAGTATACAAATTACGTTTTGCATTTTTTCTCAAGTCGGACCTTGACTATTTTACACCAAGAGCAGCCATTTTCAGAAACCCAGCCCGACACCACCCAGGTAAGATGTTTCAAGAATTTGCTAGAAGCATGAAGACAGCCACTTCTCTCTATAATGGAGAGTATCAAGGCTATAAATTAATCACTTGTGATTTTTGAAGCAATGGTCTGCTAAGATAGGAAAGTGACATAAGACTTTGTACGTTGTGAAGGCCCCATATAAGTTAAAAGATACATGACGACGATCTTTGTTGTGGGTTATCTCCGGTTTCTCAATTTCATAAACCTTCTACCCAATTGTCTATTGTGAAATTGCTCTCTGCTTTGTTCTCTAGTTTGATTTGGCCCAAAGTGGGAGCCCAGACTCATTAGGGATGGTCAAAGAGTTGGTAAAAAGTGCTCAGTTTTGGTGTAAAATGGCAATCAGCTCGGGTTCTTTGTCCCCGTACTTTATGTTGTTTCGGTCTATGGTGGTTGGGTAATTGCAGCTCGAAAACCCGCAATTTTGGTGTGTTTTAGTTTCTGTCTGGTTATCATACCAAACGACCCGGATTGAGGGCAAATGAGTAGTGTTTGAATAATACGGTACGTTACCGGCGTACTTACACGATTGATACCATACGGTAAATTACCGTAAATTACACCTAGAACATAAGGTACCGGAAAACGGAATCTCCTACCTTAAATTCTGATGTTAGGTGTCGAGTAGTGTCACGGGAGAGGGAGTAAGCAGAAAGAGGTGATCAGAGCTAACAAGTAACTTGGATTGCCTAGGAGTGATCGCAAAGAGGTTGAACCGAGAGATCGGGTGAAGGAGGAGAAAGAACCGAGAAGAGGAAAGAAGCGAGAAAAGAGGAGTCAAGAACTAGGTGTACAAACAAGTTAGATAACGCAAGGAGTCATGAGGTGTCACTCGTGACTAAAGTTACAAAGGATGCAAGAGCACAAGTACAATTTCCAAGATTAGGCAATCCCGTCTTCTATTGTAACTTATGTGTTTACGCCAAGCTGAAATAATTTAGCCTCTAGCTTTTGGACTAGTTCTCCAGTGTAACAAATATTTAGCATACAGTATGCTTAAAAAAAGGTTCATACACTCATATATAAACATACCAATTCGCAAAGGCCTTCAATACGGAAATTTCTCCATGGCCTTTGTGTGTGTGTGTGCTTTTGTGAACCTAACCTCGGGTGAAAAAAAAAGGGTCAAGAGTACAGAAGATCTCCAGCAAAAAATCAGCTAGACTAGGCATTCCCGGCAATGATATGAATATCATACTGGGACCTAAGACCACTATCTGGAGCCCCCTGACGCTCAGCAAACTGTATTTGGTGGGCTTATCGTACTTTACCGTATGGTGCCACATCGTATCGAATGGTAGCTTACCGTTCGAGCCCTACAAATGAGCGAGTGATAATGTGTGAAGCTGACATATATACAAAGAATAAATAGGGAAACTGGACGCCCACATGCGCAAACCACCCAGCTGCGGGAGCGGCACAATTGTCAGGCTTCTTCTATCTGAGTCCCGGGATATGATATGCAGGTTAGTTTTGTAGACAAATGGTTCCTTCCTTTTGGCCATTTCTGTAGCCCTCCGCTCCTTTCCCTCAACTTCTAGCCAAATATTAAATATTGAAATTTTTTATTTTGTGACTAGGATAGGTGAATGCCTACCTAATGAATGGGATGCCCCGGTTACACGGTGGTCGAGTGCCTTTTTGACAACTGAGATGGAGCAAATAGGATCTAACCAGGCGGCTTTGGAAGGTCGCAGGTTCATGAGTTAGCAGAAGCGGACAGTGGACACCGAGTGATATATTATGAAAGATTTTAGCGAATAAGGTTATGTTTGTTTTTGTGAAGGGTAGTGTTACGGTAAATTACGATCTAAGGCGGCCGAAGACTTGGAGACAAGTGAGAAGCTCACAGTAGCTTTTCCCATCCGAAATAAAAATGAAACTTTCATTCTCACTGCGCCTGCTTGTACGAGATTACGGGCAGAAACCTATTAGAAAATTCGCACTTCGGATCCAGAGAGATTCAAAAATTTCCTTATACCCCTACGCTTATATGAGGGGGTAAGTGGGCATCCCCCAGAGTTCCCTGCTCCTCGCAGCCACAGCTCGTAAAAAGAAGAAAACTTATAAAAACTAAAGGCTAATAACCAAAACTAGGACGCTTCTACTTAATTTAAATTCAAAAAAATCTGCCCAAGATGCGGTCTAGTAACCTCCGTACGGAACTTAGGGGGCTATTATTCAGACCAGTCGCTTCCGGAACTACTCTCCCAGGCATCACTCTCCTTATCAGCGGGGCAGTCATTCTCCTTCTCCTTATCAGCGAGGCGGTCCTCTATCCTGATACGACTATGGTCGTCTTGTTTATCCCACTATTCTCCGTTGTTGGCGCACCACTGAGCTGGAGAGTTGGGGTGGGGATGCCTTACACCAGGTAAAATTGCACCGAGCAAGACCTTCGGTAACTTTTACAACAAAACCTGTAGTCAGTGGGGCTTCCGTTTCTAATCAATGGGCTAGGAAAGGCGAGTATGACATACAACAAACCACTTTTCTGCCAACAGGCATTCGGGGTCGAATTCGACTGGCAACACGTCGATCAATTTTCTGAGAGTTTCGTCCCTGTTTAGGTCTTGCAATAATTTAGCTGCACCGGAATCGTTCCCGATGAGTGAGAATTGGAATGCTACGGCTGTCCCATTGTAAGTATTGGATAAAAGTATATCCTCACAGCCCCACGATCGACTAACCATCTCTCCCTTTACCAGCCTCTTCACGCTCGTTCACACAGCCCCGAATGCCACTCTCCAGGCGACTTCTTTTCTCGCCCTCAACTTGTTCCTGATGGTTATTATATAGCTTCGGGAATCTTCGGAGAAAGGTATACTGCTCTATTAGTGACGATTAGCACCAGCAAGGGTTTGCTCTGCTTGGAATTCGCAAATTTATCCAGAACCTTCTCCCTAAGTGTTGTCCCTATCCTCGTCAAACCACCGTAGCTGTGGCCATCCAGATATTCTTTGGATGACACCCCGGTCCGGTTTTCTTTGCCTTTATAACCGTTCGTAAAGAGCATGGCAAGGATTCCGGATTAATTTGCCATTGAATAGATCTCCGTGACGTGGTCAATAAACGGTATCAGGGCCTCCTTCCTCATGCCCTCTTCCTCGTAGATCATAGAATCGGAGTCATCTATCCATCCATCCAACTATAAGCAAAACAAGCCCCAAGGAATGCACACTAGCACCAGAACATACTGATTAGGGTGGCCACATCATAAAGCGTCAGCAGAGTCAAATTCAACCCCAATATTGCATCCCATCATCAACTTTCTCGCCATCTCCTCCCCTTTTTATTGGCACTTCCAGAAATTTATCCAGTTCCGCTTCTGTTTCTCCATACATGTTTTGCAAGCCCTTTCGGTGGTTTATGATCAAATCCTCGAGCCTTTCGCCGACCCGTTCGCCGGGGGTTGAATTTTTCTTTAGTTCCCCTGCTACTGACCTTTCTACCGCTTGTTTCCCAACCGCCGCCTTTTCCGTGGGGGCTGCCATGAAGGTTTGCGGTGTCGGTATTGGGGCCATTATCTCGAAACCCCATATCTACCACACGCCCGCCCCCACCTCCAGCGGACGGCGGGAAGGATACCTGGCCACTGCAATCTCCCGTGTCGGAATCGACATTGTCCTGTTCGAGTAAGATCCTAACAGCTCCGCCATGTCCTTTAGAGAGAGTCAACGACAATGGGGTCCGGTTCTTGCTATCCGGCGTGGCAGTACGGACGTTTTTCCGCTCCAAAAGGGTCTTTACTACCCTTTCATGCCCGTACTCAGCTGCCATAGAGAGTGGCATTCGGCCATATATGGTTTCTGCTGCATTGGGGTCGACATCCTCTCGCTCAGAAAGAATCTTTACTACCCCCCCATGCCCACGCTTGGTCGCCCACCAGAATGGCGTTCGGCCATATTTGGTGTCTGTCATATTGGGATTGGTATCCTGCCGCCCCAAAAGCATCTTTACTACCCCCTCATGCCCATTCTCAGCCGCTAACGAGAGTGGTCTCCGTCCATCCTGGGGGTCTGGTGAATTGGGATTGATATCCTCACGTTCTAATAGCACCCTCACCACCTCCTCATGCCCACGCCAGGCGGCCCACGAGAGTGGCGTCTGGCCACACCTAGTATCTGGCATATTGGGGTTGGTGCCCTCTCGCCCTAAAAGGATCTTTACTAGTCTCTCATGCCCGTTCCGTGCTGCTATTGTGAGTGGTGTCCGTCCATACCGGGTGTCTGCTCTATTGGGATCGATATCCTCTCGCTCCAAAAGCACCTTTACAACCTCACATTGCCCTCTTCTGGTTGCCCATATGAGAGCCGTAATCCCCATACAATCGGCTGCATTGACGTCCCATTCCTTCACCTTCAATACGGCAGTAACCATCTCAGCGATCCCGAGAAATGCCACTCCGTGGAGTCCGGTAAACCCTGTGGGTCCTCTCTCGCCGTTAAAATAAGGACCTGAGTTTCCCGTCCTATCATAGTGCAATAACAGTAATTGAGCAGATATATGCTCATCGAATCTATCTAGAAGCCTGAGTGCAAGTAGTTTGACATTTTCCGTCACCCCCCTTCTTGTGTGCTCCCCCCAGTAATAAGAAGCGTACTCGAGAAGGGGCATTGTTGTGGGGGCAGAGTAAAGATTTGGCGAAAGGCCCCGGACCTGTCCAAAATTGAGGTACGTCAGGCAAGCCTCCGCAATTGTTGAGTGGGGACTATGGAATAGCGTCGGATCACTAGAGAGGTGCTCTCGTAGAGTAAAGTGCACTAGGCGAACAGTGGACGAAGACGCCTCGATCGTGACAAGACCGAGACAAGATGCTAGAAGTAGTGCAGGAAGGTTTTCAGGATCAAGATCCGGAGATCCAATCTCCACTCCCAAGGCATGACGGAGCTCCTCGGTTCGTAATGGCCGTTGCGAACACAACACCCACATTAGGACCTTCAGCCCGAGCATTGATTTATGCCGTGTCTGCGCCTTCAGTCTTGCCAGAGTTGCCATGTAGGCATCGCTCAGTCCATTACCTCGTTTCATCTCTTCAAGCTTCTTTCTTCTTTGACAAATTGTCACCTCTCCCAGAATAGCGTCAATGTTTAGCGAAACAAGGAGGAATCTGCACACAATCGCAGGTAAGTATAGACCATTGGTAGGGTGGAAACGCTAAATGTTTCTACGTACATATCAGATATTTTTTCCAGAACAACTCTCACGATATCCGCCCGTAAAAATCATCACTCATTGCTTCTGGATCGGCATCCCCGTCTAATCTCATCTTCAGATAATTCCTGATATCGCCCTTGTTAGGACTGATAGGTATCACAACAACCTTGGTGAGATATCTTTGGATATCTTCCCGGATATGGGGCCTCCCGGTGAGGAATATTCTCGTTGTAGGGGACTCCCGAACGATATCTCCTAGCGACTTAAGAAGCTCTGGTAGGTGTTTCGGTAGGCATTCGTCTAGTGCATCGATGCGGATGAAAACCTGGCGTAGTGAAGCAATAGCGATCCTTAACATTCCCATCAAATCCGCAAGTCGCGGCCCTCTGCCACCAATCTCCCCCTTCCCCTTTTGAAACGCCTCGCGTATATATTTCGGGATACCCCTCCCAACTAGCTGTTTTAGAATATTGCCCATCACGTTAATGATTGTTTGCTCTTGCTGAGCACTGAAGTCGTAGTACAAGGCTGCGACAGCGATATCACCCCCCGCCACCTGATCGCACAGGCTGTCGATCACAAGGGAACTAGTATTCTGGTAGTCAGTCACACTCACTTATTTCTAAGGATCCTGCCAATTACCTCAGATAGGTCTTTCCTACTCCCGGATTCCCGGAGCAAAACAAGACAGCCTTATCAGCTCCACCATCACTGCCTCTCCACTCCCGAAACTCCCATGTTTCTAAAAGCCAATCCCCGACACCGTCGAATCGGTCTGTGCGTACGCCCTGATGTCTGTTGCTTGACTCCAGTGGAGAGAGCCAGCGCATGATCTGCGCATCCTCGTCAGATTTATATATTGTCTTGTTGTAGCTCCCCATTGTGTTACCGCAGTTAGCATTGTTGTCGCCAAATTGGATCGATTGCATATGTGTACTCTGGGCCATGTTCTGTCTAAAATGTTGGTCAAGTGCAGGAACGGTACAGCAATATGTAGGGGTATCAGGGGAGTTTACAAAACTGTGGGCAGAGCGGGGGAAAGGCGGGGCGATGTGGGCTCGTTTTGTTTTAACTACTGTCCAACTATCTCCATGCCAAGGAAATACCAGCCCAGCACAGGATTCGAGGAATTACCGCGACCTGACTTCCTATCACAGATTCCTATAAAACATGGTACTGGGATGCTCAGGCACAGGGCGTAGTAGCGCATCGTCCAGCCACTCTGCGGAAGTGCCCGTGATTTGGAACATACTATTGTTACTATTATTACCGTTTAATTTACGATCGAGCTATCCCCCAGTAGAGTGGTAGGTTAGTTTAGCTATTGTTCCTTTATACCTGTACTCGCAGTTAACGAGTGCAGAGATATAAACTAAGAACTAATACCTAGCGTAACCTCCTTTTGCCTGTAAAAATGCAGTCACTTTGTTGGGCATTTATTCTCACAAGTTTTGGAGAAATCGCCCGACAATACCGGTAATAAGCGGAGAGAAACTAATCAATTATTCACTACTGACGTAGGTATCATATTGAGGGAGACGGACATTGGGTTTTCCCTTAATTGCCTATCCGGGAATTAGGCGGCGGAGGTGCCGCGGGGGGTTATAATTTTGCCTGCTTGGGGGCGTGCCTTGCCTGCAGTGGGGCTCACGCCTAATGAAAGTGAGTTTGTGTGGTGTTGTATAGGGGAGGGGGGGAAGGTGGAATCTTGAGGCATTTGGTGTTTTGGGGGAGGTTGCAGAAGGGGGGGAGTGTTGGGGTAATTGCGCAGGTCTTAGAAGGTGGAGTTTGTTTCTGCTGCTGCGGTGTGTGACGTGATGGCACTAAGGTGGTGGTAGGGGAGTCTACCCAAAAGGATCTACTCGAGTAAAGGTCCTCGTCGGTTGCCCTTTTTACACTAAAAATGGCTATCTCCACAACCACGCGGCAATGCCATTTTTGGCCCCAATTGATTATCTATCACATCAAGGAATCAAGAGCTGGTCCGGACTTCACGGTGTCGGGGTTTCTTTTAGCCGGGCTGGGTCTGTTTTGCGTTGTCGGTGGGCCTGTGGAGATCTGGGGTTCTGGAATATGCGCCTTCTTCTCTGGGGGACCTGAAGCTTAGATGAACCTTTCGACACTCTTGGCTTCTCTTACTTACGCAATTAAGCATAACCAAAGAGCCGAACGCTTAAATCTCCAAGTTCCTGGCTACTTGCGGGTGCATTTTGGTAATATCGGCACCGCATTCACTCGTTAAATCCACCATCTGCGGTACGATACCCTTCTGATCCCCAGATTCAAAGATGAAAGATAAAAGCTCCTCAAAAGGGTTAGTATGGCAAATGATCAACCTTCGGGATGTGTTTGACCCACCAACTTGAACTTGTCAACCTAAACCCATTGTGGACCGACGGGGATGGCGGATTTCAAGGATCCGGCGATTGGCGTTGAGGCTCTTGGAGTGCTGCAGATGTGGTTGGGGTCGGGATTTCGCTTATTTTTGTGCTTTCACGGGCAAGCTACATTACCCGGCCGACCGTCACTTAAGTTACATCCAGCGACCACGCTTGTATGTTCCAGGGAAATCCGGGGACGCGCAGTTCATTAACCCATTGCTGAATCGTCTCCCTGTTCGACCCTACCAACCTGCAGCAGCCCGAGAAGCGGTATCTATCTATCCACCTCCACCGGGTTCGGATCAGCGTTCGCTCCATTGAACAACATACCCACAACATGCCCACAACACCCCCACAGCCACTGGAACGAGAGAAAGTGGCGAGCATCCATCGCCATCTCCAAGGTTTAGGTCAACGCCCAGACATCCTAGCTGCGTCTTCACTATCTCGACGTACCCACACCGCACAACCCCAGCCAATAGACCTTCATTCTTCGCGCGGTTAGGCTCGGCATCGTCTCCTCCAGAGGCCTCATTAATATTTCCTCATGTCCTAATCTGCTCGCATAATGCAAAGGGTTTGGCCAAGATTATCGGCGGAGGTAAGATCCATGCCCTCGCGGTCTATCAGCTTCGCATGCTTAGGATTGCAAGTACTTTAGAGCCCTTGCGAGAGGGTTGTCCCGTCCGTGTTTTGTAAATTTGGGTTGATATCTATTTGCTCTAGCAACCTCTTCGCCATTCATCCCCGTCCGCAGGAAGCGAACAGGATGGGTGGTGTCCAAAGAATTTGATATCATATATTTTACCCTAGCTAAGCCATTCCCGTCAGCATCCAACAAACTAAATTACAAATAACAAATAACAAAAGGAATCTTCCGCTTCAAACCGCCAACCCTTCCCGACTAGCCCTAACCTATACACTCGGGAGTCTAAATAACGATACTATTGCCGGAAGGCGGGATACTGCTTCTAGCTACTGAGTGTTGCGTTTTTGACTAGTGAATACTCGGGTTGGGGGTGTCTATTGTAGATTTTCTACCTGGAGTTGTGTTGGAAATCGCGAGGTGCTGCTCGGTATGCTCTCAGATAGTCGCTGTGCTGTTCCGATAGTTTCGGGAATGTACTTTGGCTTCGTGAATGCCCCGGCTTCCGGGAAAAATATTTGGCTGCCGGAATGCGCTTAGGTTTTGGATTGGTGCATCCGCCGGAAGGGGGGACATACGTGCAAGAGCCTGGACATGTGTGGTGGTCCATGGGAGGATAGGAGGACTTTGTTGTGGTTGATATATGCTCCTGTCTCTACCGTCAGTTAGTTAGAGTGAGTGTGTTGTTGAACGAGGTGAATTTTCCCCGCCCCTGAGTGTGCGATCGTGTTTTCGTTGCAAAGCTCCCGGCGTTTCGTTCTGCTGTTGCCGTTTCGTTTAGTTATTGTCGCCGTCGATCCACCTCTAAAAGTTGCTAGCCGATATATGGTGCGGGATGACGTCCAGGAGCTGATATCTTTTATCCTAAGTGCCTAAGTTCCACATGAATTCCTTTACTCTATCCCTACCGGTGCGCGACCCTTAAACTCCACACTGGCACTATCCCGGACCTGAAGCCAGAGGGTATATGAGCGAGTGACAGGGCATGAAGCTGAAAGGTATTACAAAGAATGACTAGGGAAACTGGACCCCGACATAGGCAAACCATATAGCCGCAGGAGCAATCCAATTGACAGCGTTCTTCTATCTAGAGTCCCTGGATATAGTATGTGTACTGGTTTTGTAGACAAAAGATTTCTTCTATTCGCCATCTCTGTAGCCCTCCGCGCCTTTCCCTCAACTTCTAGCCAAATATTAAATATTGAAAATTTTACTTTGTGACTGGGATAGGTGAACGTCTACCTGATGGATGGGATGCCCCTGTTACACGGTGGTCGAGCACCTTGGCAACTGAGATGGGGCAAATAGGTATCTAACCAGGCGGCTTTGGAAGGTGCCGAAGGCTGACTTCCGAAATCAGGGTTCTATCTTTATGGGACAACCTTTAACCCATGATTCAACTCCTGAATTATGGCTTGGTCTTGTGGGCGATTTATTTTTTTCTAGACGTTGTCTTAGCCTACCAGTAGCAGCCTAATATAATACCCCACTCTTTAGTCTTGATGCCAATATGCGCTCTTTTCTCGGGATACCGAACGAGTCCTTCATTCGACTTTTCACACCACCCTTGAGAGCCATAATTTTCACTGCTGTCCAAAATAGGGAGCAAACGGGCAGTTCTCCCCTCCGGGGGAAAGAAAAACAAGATCCTTTGATGAAAATTAATCGGACCCCGCTAGGGCAATTCAGTTGGGCTCACTCCAATCTCTAAATGAGGGAACCTCGACTTCTCCGGGTTCTCGGGTTATACGCAAAACTGGTCCTGGCGTGCCCGAGAAAACTGTTATGATACCTCCCACTCCGAAAATCCACCCTGGATACAAACCCCTCAATTACATCCTAAAAATGATCCCTGCTAATAGTGACCTCAACGAATGAACCAATTTCCAAAGGAAGATGTAGCGCCTGCTCGTCCACAACTCGTGCGCACCCTTTCTGCGAGTAGGTTTAGGGGGGGGGCACAGTCCCTACACCGCTGATCTTGAGGCTGCATCATTCGGTAATGCCATGTCCACCGGGGGGTCTTACTATCCTCTCACTACCCGTAACCATGCACGACCCACCATCCCCAAGTGAACTACCATACTATTCCAAATTTTCTGTGGAGAGCGCAGGTCCATGAGTTAGCAGAAGCAGACAGTGGGCGCCGAGTGATATATTGTGAAAGGGCCTAGAGAATATGTTTGTTTTTGTGAAGGGTAACTTAGTGTTACGGTGGATTGCGACCGAAGGCGGTCGGAGATCCCGAGGTATGTTAGAACCTCGCAGGGGCTTTCCCATTCGAAATAAAAATGAAACTTGCATTTTCACTGCACCAGTGGGTATGAAATTACAGGCAGAGAACTACTAGAAAATTCGTACTTCAGATCCAGAGAAATTCAAGTGTTTCCTTATATCCCTATGCTTATATGAGGGGGTAAGTGGGCATCCCTTCACAGTCCATATCCCCCAAGAGTCAGAGCCCATAAAAAGAGAAAAAAGGCCACCCGAGAGCACCTGGGCAAAAGAAACCGGAAGGCGGGTACCAAATTTAATTGTAAAAACATCCGCTCAAGATGCAGCACCAGAAACCTCATATCAAACCCAAGTAACTCTTACTCCGCCCAGTCGGACTCATCATAGAGGTCCTTAGAATCTATGACACGGGGGGGGGGAGATGGTCATCTTGTCAGCCCCACTGTTCTCCATTGTTAGCGAATTGTTGAGGTCGAGAGTTGAGGTAGGGAGGCCTTACATCCGGTAGGATCGCACCAAGCAAGATCTTCGGCAACTATTATTAAAAGCAAATACGATGTCAGTGAGGGGGCCGTTTTAAATCAATGAAATGGGAGAAGAGCAGATTATGACATACGATATACCATCTGTCTTCCATCCGTCGTTCGAGATCGAATTCTACTGGCAATATGTCGATGTATTCTCCGATATCCGGATCTTCGTCTAGGTCCTCCAATAACTTAGCTGCACCGTAATCGTTTCCGATGAGTGAGAACTGGAATGATACGGCTGCGAACCCATTGTAAGTATTGGAGCAAAAGTATATTACCAAAACCCCACCAGACCGACTAACCGTCTCTCCCTTTGCCAGCTCTTTCACGCTCGCTCACACAGTCCTGAATGACCTTTTTCAAATGATCTTTTTCTTCGCGCCCAACCTGTTTTCTGACGGTTATTATTTGGCTTGAGAAATTTCAAGGGAAAGGCATACATACCACGCCATTAATTACGATTATCACTAGCAAGGGTTTGCTCTGATTGGGATTTCTTGTCGCAAGAGGATCCAGAATCCTCTCTTTGAGTGCCGCTCCTATCCTTGACACACCACTATAGCTGTGGCGATCTAGGTAGTCTTGCGATTTCCCAGTCCAATTTCTCTTGCCCCGATAACTGTTCATGAAGCGCATGGAAAGGATTCCAGATTCATTTGCCGTCAAATAGATTTCCGTGATGTGGTCGATAAACTGTACAAGGGTCTTCTTCCTCGCGCCCTCTTCCTCATAAACCATGGAACCGGAGTCATCTATCCATCCACCCAAGAATAAGCGAAACAAGCCCTAACGAGCGAAGACTAGCGTTAGAACTTACCGATCAAGATGGCCACATCATAAAGGGTCAGCGCAGTTAAATCTTTCGCAACATAACGATTGCATCCAATCTTTGTAATCAACTTTCTCGCCATCTCCTCTCCCCTTTTGATTGGCACCTTCAGACTTCTATCCAGTTCCGCTTCTGTCTCTCCATACATTCTTTGTAAACCACGTTGGTGGTATAGGATTAGATCCTTGAGCCTTTCGCCAATCATTTGGCCCTCATTTCCAGACGGCAGAGAGGATGCCCGGCCACCGAGACCTCCTGTGCCGAGGTCGAGATTATCCCGTTCGAGTAAGATCCTGACGACTCCGTCATGTCCTTTAGAAAGAGCCAACGACAATGGGGTTTGATTCTTGTTATCCGGTGTGGCAGTGCGGACATCCCCCCGCTCCAAAAGCAGCTTTACTACCCCCTCGTGCCCGCGCCAGGCGGCCCACGAGAGTGCTGTGCGTCCGTCCTGGGTGCTGGCCGTATTGGGATTGGCATCTTCTCGTTCCAAAAGCACTTTTACTACCCCCGTATGCCCATTCTCAGCCGCCCAGGAGAGTGGCATCCGGCCATACTCAGTATCTGCCGTGTTAGGATTGACGCCCTCTCGTCTCAAAAGCATCTTCACAATTCCCTCGTGCCCGTACTCGGCCGCCCAGGAGAGTGGCGTTCGGCCGCATTGGGTGCTCGCCCGCCCGGCATTGACGTCCTCTCGTTCCAAAAACATCTTTACTACCCCCTCATGCCCGCACTCAGCCGCCAACGAGAGCGGCGTACGGCCACATTGAGTGCTTGCCTGGTCGGCGATGGTGTCCTCTCGTCCCAAAAGGATTTTTACTACCCTCTCATGCCCATTCTCGGCTGCCCACGAGAGTGGCGTTCGACCATACTCGGTATCTGGTGTATTAGGGTTGGCACCCTCTCTCTCCAAAAGCATTTTTACTACTCCGGCGCACCCGGACCCAGCCGCCCAGGAGAGCGGGGTTCGGCCAGATTTAGCGTCTGCCGCATTGGGGTTGACATCCCCCCGCCCCAAAAGCATCTTTACTACCCCCTCACGCCCACACTCAGCCGCCAACAAGAGTGGCGTACGGCCATATTTGGTGTCTGCCGTATTGGGGTTGACACCCTCTCGTCCTAGGAGTGCCTTTACTATCTCTTCATACCCACGCACAGCCGCTAGCCAGAGCGGGGTTCGGCCATATATGGTGCCTGCCGTATGGAGGTTGTCTTGTCGCTCCAAAAACATCTTTACTACCCCCTCATGCCGGTATTCAGCCGCTAGTGGGAGTGGTGTTCGTGTGTATTGGGTGTCTGCCTGGTTGGGATGGACGTCCTCTCGTTCCAAAAGCAGCTTTACGACTTCCTCACGCCCGCACCAAGCGGCCCACCAGAGTGGCGTTCGGCCATATTTGGTGTCTGGCGTATTGGGGTTGGTATCCCCTCGCTCTAAAAGGATCTTTACTACCTCCCCATGCCCGCACTTGGCCGCCCACCAGATTGGCGTTCGGCCATATTTGGTGTCTGCCGTGTTGAAGCTGGTATCCCCTCGCTTTAAAAGGATCTTTATGACCTCCTCATCGCCGCGCCGGGCCGCCCACCAGAGTGGCGTTCTGCCATATTTGGTGTCTGCCGTGTTGAAGCTGGTATCCCCTCGCTCTAAAAGCATCTTTACTACCCCCCCATGCCCGCACTTGGCGGCCCACCAGAGTGGAGTTCGGCCGTATTCGGTGTCTGCCGTATTGGGGTTGATATCCCGTCGCTCTAAAAGCACCTTTACCGGCCCTTCATGCCCATTCTGAGCCGCTAACGAAAGTGGTGTCCGTCCATCCTCGGTGTCTGGCGTATTGGGATTGATATCCTCTCGTTCTAATAGCCCCCTCACCACCTCCTCATGCCCATGCCAGGCGGCCCACCAGAGTGGCATTCGGCCATATTTGGTGTCTGGCGTATTGGGGTTGGTATCCTGTCGCTCCAAAAGCATCAGTACTGCCCCCTCATGCCCGTTCCTAGCCGCTCCTATGAGTGGTGTCCATCCCTCCTGGGTGTCTGCCGTATTGGGGTCGATATCCTCTCGCTCCAAAAGCACCTTTACCACCTCATCTTGCCCTCTTCCGGATGCCCATGCGAGAGCAGTGCTCCCCGAGCAATCGGCTGCATTAACATCCCATTCCCTCATCTGCAATACAGCGGCAACTATCCCCACGATTCCGAGGAATGCAACTCCGTGGAGTCCTGTAAATCCTTTAGGTCCTCCGAAGTTGGGAAAATGAGGGCCTGAGGACCCTGTCCAATTATAGTGGTCTAACAGTAATTGGGCAGATATATGCTCATCAAATCTATCGAGAAGCCTCAGCGCAAGTATTTTTGCATTTTCAGTCATCCCCCTTCTCGCGTGCCCCCCCCAGTGACAAGAAGCATATTCTAGAAGGGGCATCGTTGAGGGGGCGAAGTAGAGAGTTGGCGAAAGGTCCCAGACCTGTCGAAAATTAAGGTATGTCAAGCAAACCTCCGCAATTGTTGAGTGGGTACTATGGAATAGGGTCGAATCACTAGAGAGATGTTCTTGCAAAGTAAAGTGCACTAGACGGACAGTGGACGAAGAGGCCTCAACCGTGACAAGGCCGGGACAAGATGCTAGGAGTGTCCGTAGTGCAGGAACGTTTTCAGGATCAAGATCCGCAGATCCCATCTCCACTCCCAAGGCATGACAGAGCTCCTCCGCCCGTAACGGCCGCTCCGAATACAACACCCACATTAGGACCTTCATCCCGAGTCTTGATTTAATTCCCTTCTGCGCCTTTAGCCGCCTTAGAGTTGCCGTGTAGGCATCGCTCAGTCCATTACCCTTCTCCATTTCTTCAAGTTTCTTTCTTCTCTGACGAACTGTCACCTCTCCCAAGATAGCGTCGATGTTTAGCGAGACAAGGAGGAATCTGCACACAATCGCAGGTAAGTATATATCATTTATAGAGTGGAAATGTTAAATGTTCCTACGCACATATCAGATGTTTTTTCCAGGATAACTCTCACAATAGCCGCCCGTAAATTATCGTTCATCGCCTCTGGATCGGCATCCCCGTCTAACTTCATCTCCAGATAATTCCTAATATCGTCTTTGTTAGGACTGATAGGTATCACAACCACCTTGGTGAGATATCTTTGAATATCCTCCCGGATATGGGGCCTCCCGGTGAGGAATATTCTCGTCGTAGGGGACTCCCGAACAATATCTCTTAGCGACTTAAGAAGCTCAGGCAGGTGTTTCGGCAGGCATTCATCTAGTGCATCGATGCAGATGAAAACCTGGTGTAGGGAAGCAATAGCGATGCTTAACATCGCCATCATCTCCACATGTCGCAGCCCTCTGCCAATCCCCCTTTTCCAATCTTCAAATGCCTCGCGTATATGCTTCGGGATGTCCCTCCCAACTAGCTGCTTCAGAATGCTGCCCATCACGTTGGTGGTTGTCTGTTCCTGCTGGGCAAGGAAGTCATAGTAGAAGCCAGAAACGGTGATATCTTCCCCCCTTGCTTGATCGCATAGGCTGTCGATCACAAGGGAACTAGGGTTTATGGCTGTTAGCTATACCCACTTCTTTCCAAGGGTCCTGCCACTTACCTCAGATATGTCTTTCCTACTCCCGGATTCCCGGAGCAAAACAAGACAGCCTTATCGGCTCCACCATCACTCCCCCTCCACTCACGAAACTCCCATGTTTCTAAAAGCCAATCCCCGACACCGTCGAATCGATCCGTGCATACGCCCTGATGTCTGTTGCTTGACTCCAGTGGAGAGAGCCAGCGCATGATCTGCGCGTCCTCGTCGGATTTGTATACCGTCTTGTTGTAGCTCCCTACTGTGTTGCCGCAGTTGGCATTGTTGTCGCCAAATTGGATCGATCGCATATGTGTACTCTGGGCCATGATGTTCCGTCTAAAATGTTGGTCAAGTGTAGGAACGGCATAGAAATATGTAGAGGTATCAGGGGAGTTTACAAAACTGTGAGCAGAGCGGGAGAAAGGTGGGCGATGTGGCTCGTTTTGTGGTAACTACTGCCCAATCATCTCTGTGCCAAGGAAATACCAACCCCAGCGCAGGATTCGAGGAATTACTTGTACTATACCGCGACCTGACTCGTATCACAGATTCCTATGGAACACGGCACTGCGATATTCTCAGCGACAGGGCACAGTAGTGCATCGTGTAGCCACCCAGCGGGGGTACCTATGGTTTTCAACGTAACAATACAATTTAATTGCGATTGAGCTATCGTCCAAGGTGGGGTGGTAAGTCAGTTCAGCTACTGGTGTTGTTTCCCCCTGCCAGTTTTCGACGAGTACGGAGATATAAACTAAGAGCCAACACCTAGCGTAAACCCCTTTTGCTTGTAAAAATACAGTCACGTTATTAGGATTTATTCTCACATGCTTCAGAGAAACCGCGCAGCAATAATAGGTAACTTAGAGAGAACTAATCGCTCACATCTGGTATCATATTGAGAGACGAATTTTGGAGTTTTCCCTTATAGCTTATCCGGGGATTGGGCGGCTAAGGCGGCGTGGGGGGGGATCATAATTTTGCCAGTTTGGGGGCATGGCTTACCTGAGGCACTTCGTACCCCGGGGGAGGTTGCGGGGGGGTTGTGGGCAGTTGGGCGGGGGGGGTCTCTCAGAAGGTGGAGCCCGTTGGTACGATGCGGGGGTCGTTCCGTTGCTGCGGTGTGTGATGTAATGGCACTAAGGTGGTGGTTAGTGGGCTACTGGTTCCTGGAGAGTGGGAGGGAGTCCACCCAAAAGGATCTAGAGGTACCGGTGCAGCAGGGTGACAAAGGTCATAGTCACTTGCCCTTTTTACACCAAAAATGGATATCTCCACCACGCAGCAACGCCATTTCAGCTCTAATTGATTAACTATCACATCAAGGAATCTTTGTGTCGAATTTTTTTAGCCGAATTAGATCTGTTTCGCGTTGTTGGTGGACCGTGAAAATCTGAGGTTCCGAAACATGCTCCTTCTTCCTGCGGGACTCAGAGCTTAGATGAACTTTTGACACCTTTAGCTTCCCTTACTTGCAGGATTAAGTGTAACTGAAGAGCCACACCCCAAATCTCCGGGTTCCTAGACGCCTGCGGGCGCATTTTGGTAATACCGGTAGCATATTTCCTTGTAAATTCGCTACAGTATCTCCAGCACCCCTCTGATCTCTCTCCAGATTCAGAGGGAAAAGATAGTCTAAAAGACCCTCAAAAGGGTTAGTATGCTAAAAGATCAACCTTTGGGACGTGTTTGACCCAACTGGTGTGTGCAATGCCGCTAACCTGTTAACCTAAACCTATTGTGGGCCGAAGGAGATGGCGAATTTCACAAATGCGACAGTTGGCGTTGAGGCTCTTCGGGTGTCGCGGTTGTGGTTAGGGTTGAATCTCGCTTATTTTGGTAGTTTCACTGGAAAGTTACCGTACTTTACCCGGCCGACCATCACTTCCATCCAGCGACCACCTGCCACACTTTGGATGTCTAGGGAAATCCGGCTGTCAGGAACGCGGGAGTGCGCAGTCCATCAACCCATTGCTGAATCGTCCCCACTGTGCGACTCTACCAACCTACAGCAGCCCGAGAAAGCGGTATCAATCTATCCCCTTCACGGGGCTCGGTTCAGATCAATGTTCGTTCCATTCAATAACATCCTCAAAACACCCCCATAGCCTCAGGAATGAGAGGGAGTAGGGAGCATCCATCGCGATCCCCGAGATTCAAGTCAACGTCTGGGCATCCTAGCTGTGTCTTCGTCGGTTCGACGTACACACCCCACACAATCCCAGCCAATAGGCTCGACATCGTCTCTTCCCAGAAGCCTCACCAATATTTCCTCACGTCCCAACCTGCCCGCATTACAAATGCTATGATTATCGGTACGGTTAAGATCCATGTCCTCGCGGTCTATCAGTAGCTTCGCAGGCTTACGATTACAAGCACGTTAGAGCCCCTGCGACGGGCTGTCCAGTCCGCGTTTTGTAGGTTTGGGTTGATGTCTATTTGCTCCAGCAACCTCTTCACCATCTATTCCCGTCTGCAGGAAGCGACGAGGATGAGTGGTGCCCACGGAATTCGATATATTTTATCCTGGCTAAGCCATTCCTTTCATCCGGCCAGCATCCAACAAACTAAATTACAAATAACGGATAACAAAGGGAATCCTCCGCTTCAAACCGCTAACCCTTCTTGACTAACCTTAACCCTATGCACTCGAGGTTTTACATAATATCATACTATTACCTGAGGAAGATGCTGCCGCTACTAGCTACAGTACTGAATATTTCGTTTTTAGTTTCCGGGCCGGCCTGATGTGGAAAAACACTCCCTAGCTGTTTTCGAGCGGGAATTTACCAGTTGATACTCCGAGGTTGGGGGGTGTATTATAGATTTTCTACCAGGGGTTGTGTTAGAAATAGCGAGATGCTGCTGCTCGGCATGTTCTCATGATAGTCGCTTTGTTCCGATAGTTTCTGGGAACGCGCTTTGGCTTTGTGAATGGTTTGGCTTCCGGGAAAGAATTTTGGCTGCAGGAATGCGCCTAGGTTCTAGATCGGCGCGCCCGCTGGAAGGGGAGACATACATACAAGAGCATGGACATGTGCGGTGGTCCATGGAAGGATAGAAGAACTTGTTGTGGTTGATATATACTCCTGTCTTTACCGTCAGTTAGTTAGAGTGAGTGTGTTGTTGAACCAAGTAAATTTCCCCGCTCCTGAGTGTGCGTTCGTGTTTTCATTACAAGAATTCCCAGCGTTTCGTTCCGCCGTCGTTTCGTTTGGTTGTCGCCGCCGTCGATCCACGTGTAAAAGTTGCTAACTTTAGCCGGTACAGCTACAGCACGGGAAGATGGGGCCCAGGAGCGGATATCTTTTGTCCTAAGTGCCTAAGTTCCACATGAATTCTCTTACACTATCGCCTACCGGTGCGCCTCCCTTAAACACCACACTAGCACTATCCCGGACCTGAAGCCCGAGGGTAAATGAGCGAGTGATAGGGTATGAAGCCGAAACGTATTACAAAGAATGACTAGGGAAACTGGACCCCGACATAGGCAAACCACATAGCCGCAGGAGCTGCACAATTGGCAGTGTTCCCCTATCTAGAGTCCCGGGATATAGTATGTGTACTGGTTTTGTAGACAAAAGATTCCTTCCTTTAGCCATCCCCGTAGCCCTCAGCGCCTTTCCCTCACCTTCTAGCTAAATATTAAATATTGAAAATTTTTCTCCGCGACTAGGATAAGTGAATATCTACTTGATGACTAGGATGCCCCTATTACACGGTAGTCGAGCCCCTTCTTGACGGCTGAGATGGAGCAAATATGATAGGTATCATATCTAACCAGGCGGCCCTGGGAGGTGCAGAAGGCGGATTTCCGAAATCAGGGCTCTATCTTCATGGGTGGGACAACTTTTGAGCCAAAATTCAACTCTTGAACTATGGCTTGGTCTTGTGGGTGATTTGTTTTCTTCTAGACGTTGTCTTAGACCAGTAGCAGCCTAATATAATACTCCACTCTTCAGTTTTGATGCCAATATGCGCTCTTTTCTCGGGATGCCGAACAAGTCCTTTATCCGGCTGATTTTTTTCTTACCACCCTCAAGAGCCATACTTCTCACTGCCGTCCAAAATAGGGAGCAAACGTGCCCTACTCCCCTCTGGGGGGGGGGGGGAATGTTCCTCTGATGAAAATTAATCGGACCCCGCTAGGGCAATCCAGTCGGGCTCACCCCAATCTCTGAACGAACAAACCTCGACTTCTCCGGATTCTCGTGCTATACGCAAAACTGATCCTGGCACGCCCAGGAAAACTTTGTTATGATACCCCCCTGAAAATCCACTCTGGACACAAACCTCTCAATTACATCCTACAAATGATTCCTGCCAACATTGACCTTGATGTTCCATCATTCGGTAATGCCATATCCACCTGGGGGTCTTTCTATCCTCTTGCTTCCCCTAACCATGTACGATCCACCATCCCCAGGTGAGCTACCACACTATTCTAAGCTTTCTGTGGAGATCGCAGGTTCATGAGTTAACAGAAGCGGACAGTGGGCACCGAGTGATATATTGTGAAAGGGCCTAGCGGATAACTTAAATGTTTGTTTTTTTGAAGGGTAGTGTTACGGCAAAATGCGACTGAGGGCGGCCGAAGATCCCGAGGTATGTGAGAAGCTCGCGGTAGCCTTCCCATTCGGAATAAAAATGAAACTTGCATTTTCACTGCACCAGTGGGTATGAAATTACAGGCAGAGAGTTAGCTACTAGAAAATTCGCACTCCCGATCCAGAGAAATTCAAGTTTTTCCTTATATGCCTACGCTTATATGAGGGGGTAAGTGGACATCCCTTCAGAGTCTATATCCCCCAGGAGACAAGGCCCATGAAAAAAGAAAAGAAATCACCAAAGAGCACCAGGCGAGCAAACAAATCAGAAGGTGGCTACCAAATTTAATTTTGAAAACATCCGCTCAAGATGCAGCACCAGAAACCTCACATCAAGCCCAAGTGACTCTTAATCCACTCAGTCGGACTCAGAATCCCAGTCCTCAAAATCCCCCTCACTGAGATAGTCCTTTACCTCAGTACGACCATGGTCATCTTGTTTGTCCCACTGCTCTCCATTGTTAGCGAATTTTTGAGGTCGAGAGTTGAGGTAGGGAGGCCTTACATCCGGTAAGATCGCACCAAGCAAGATCTTAGGCAACTATTATTCAAAAACAAATACGATGTCAGTGAGGGGGCAGTTTTAAATCAATAAAATGGGAAAAGAGTAGATTATGACATACCACAAACCACTTTTCAAACTCGCCTTCGGGATCGAATTCGACTGGCAACATATCAACGTATTCTCCGATGTCTAGATCACGGTCCAGGTCTTCCAATAACTTAGCTGCGCCGGCATCGTTTCCGACCAGTGAGAATTGGAATGATACGGCTGTGAACCTATTGTCAGTATTGGAGGAAAAAGTATATCACCAAAACCCCACGACTGACTAACCGTCAAACCCTTTGCCAGCGCCTTCACGCTCATTCACACAGTCCTGAATGACCTTTTTCAGATGATCTTTTTCTTCAGCATCAACCTATTTTCTGATGGTTATTATATAGCTTGAGAAATATTGGGGGAAAGGCATACTACGCCATTAGTGACAATTATCACTAGCAAGGGCTTGCTCTGATTGGGATTTCCGATCACAAAAGGATCCAAAATCCTCTCCTTGAGTGCCGTTCCTATCCTTTCCAAGCCGCCATAGTTGTTGTGGTGATCCAGATAGTCTTTCGACTTCCCAGTCCAATTTTCTTTGCTCCGATAACTGTTCATGAAGCGCATAGAAAGAATTCCGGATTCATTTGCCATTGAATAGATTTCCGTGATGTGGTCGACAAATTGTATCAGGGTCTCCTTCCTCGCACCATTTTCCTCGTATATCATGGAATCGGAGTCATCTATCCATCCAAGAATAAGCGAAACAAAGCCTAAGGAATGAACACTAGAACCAGTACTTACCGATCAAGATGGCCACATCATAAAGGGTCAGCGCAGTTAAATCTTTCGCAACCTCAGGACCGCATCCCATCTCTGTAACCAACTTTCTCACCATCTCCCTTCCCCTTTCAATTGGCATCTTCAGATTTTTATCCAGTTCCTCTTCTGTCCCCCCGTACATTCTTTGCAAGCCCTTTCTGTCCATTTTGATTACATAATTGAGCCGTTCGCCAATCTCCTGGCCGTTAGGGACTAAAATTCCTAGTAGCTCTCTTGCCACCAAATTTTCTACTACTTGTTTTTCAGCCGCTGGTCCCCCTGCTACGGGTTGGCCACTGAGATTTGCGACCTCGATATTAGGATCATCATCTCTGAACTTCTTTTCTACCGGAAATTCGTCTACACTTCTAGCGGAGAGGGGAAAGGGTTCTTGGCTACGGTAATCTCTCGTGTCGGGATTAAGATTGTCTCGTTCGAGTAGGATCCTAACGATGCCATCATGTCCTTTAGAGCGAGCCAATGGCAGTGGGGTTTGATTCTCGTTATCTGGCATGGCAGCACGGACACTCTTCCGCTCCAAAAGCATCTTTACTAGTCTCTCATCCCCGTTCTCTGCTGCTAGTCTGAGTGGTGTCCGTCCATCCTGGGTGTCTGCTACATTAGGATCGATATCCTCTCGCTCCAAAAGCACCTTTACCACCTCATCTTGCCCTCTTCTAATTGCCCATGTGAGAGCCGTGTTCCCCGTGCAATCGGCTGCATTAACATCCCATTTCTTCATCTCCAATACAGCGGGAACTATCTCCACGATCCCGAGAAATGCTACTGCGTGGAGCCCGGTAAATCCTATAGGTCCTCCAGCGCTGGAAAAATAAGGGCCCGAGCTTTTTGTCTGATTATAGAGCAATAACAGTAATTGAGCAGATATATGCTCATCAAATCTATCGAGAAGCTTGAGTGCGAGTGACTTGACATTTTTCGTCATCCCCTTTCTTGTGTGCTCCCCCCAGTAATAAGAAGCATATTCTAGGAGGGGCGTTGCTGAGGGGGCCGATTCGAGAGTTGGTGAAAGATCCCTGACACATCCAAAGTTGAGGTATGTCAAGCAAACTTCCGCAATTGTTGAGTGGGGATTTTGCAGTAGCGCCGGAATACGTGAGAGGTGCTCTTGCAGAGTAGCGTGCACTAATCGGACAGTGGACGAAGACTCCTCGACTGTGGCAAGACCGAGACAAGATGATAGGAGTATCCGTAAAGCAGGAATGTCATCCGGATCCAGATCTCCAGATCCCACCTCGACTCCCAGCGCATGACGGAGCTCCTCCCCCCGCAACGGCCGTTCCGAATACATTACCCATGTCAGGACTTTTTTCCCAAATATTGGTTTATCCCCCCCCTGTGCCTTGAGTCGCGTCAGGGTTGTCGTGTAGACGTCGCTCAGTCCATCGCCTCTCTTCACCTCTTCAAGTTTCTTTTTTCTCCGACGAATTGTCATCTCTCCCAGAATGGCGTCGATGTTTAGTGAAACAAGGAGAAATCTGCACACAATCGCAGGTAAGCATACATTATTAATAGAGTGGAAGTGCTGGATGCTTCTACGCACATATCAGATACTTTTTCCAGAATAATTTTCACAATAGCCGCCCGTAAATTATCGTTCATCGCCTCCGGATAGGCATCCCTGCCAAACTTCATCTCCAGACAACTTTTGATATCATTCGTGTTAGGACTGATGGGCACTTCAGCCGCCGAAGGGAAATATCTTTGAATATCTCCCTTGACGTGGGGCCTCCCGGTGAGGAATATTCTTGTCGTAGGGGACCTCAGAGCAATATCTCTTAGCAAATCAAGAAGCTCTGGCAGGTTTTTCTGCAGGCATTCGTCTAGTCCATCGATACAGATAAAAACCTGGCGTAGGGAAGCGATAGTAATCCTCAACATTACCATCAGATTTGCAAGTTGCGGCCCTCTGCTAGCTTTCCCTTTTTGAAACTCCTCGCGTATATACTTCGGGATGTCTGTCCCGACTAGCCGCTTCAGGATACAGCCCATCACGTCGGTGATTGTTTGCTCCTGTTGAGCAAGGAAGTCATAGTAGAAGCCCGCAACAGCGACACCTCGCCCCCTTGCCTGATCGCAGAGGGTATCGATCACAAAAGAACTAGTATTTCTAGCCATCAGCCGTACTCGTTTCTTTGAAAGGGCCCTACTACTTACCTTAGATACGTCTTGCCTACTCCCGGATTCCCGGAGCAAAACAAGACACCCTTATCGGCTCCACCATCGTAACCCCTCCACTCCCTCCACTTCGTTGTTCCCAGAAGCCAATCCCCGATACCATTGAACCGCTTAGTGTGTATGCTCTGATGTCTGTTGTTTGGCTCTAGTCGAGAGAGCCAACGCATAATCTGCGCATCTCTATTGGGTTTATATACTTGCACTATCTTGTTATAAGTCTTGTTAAAACTCCCTATTGTGTCACCGTAGTTGGAATTATTGTCGCCATAATTGATATTACTAGCCATGATGTGTTGTCCGAATCGTCGGCTGAGCGTGGGAATGGTATATACAGCACTGTGTAGGGCGATTAGGTGAGTTTACAAAACTTCTTGCGGGCAAAGTGGGGAAAAGTGAGGAGATGTGGCTCGTTATGTGGCAACTAGGATACTGCCTAATCACCTCCGTGCTATGGGGAAGCCAACTCAGCTGAGGGTTTGAGGGATTACTGCGACATGGCTCCGCATCACAGATTCCTGTAAAACACAATATCATACCGTGATATGCTTAGGCGTATGGCGTATGATCAGGTCACGCGGCAGAGTGCCGAAATATAAACCGAGTCAATACCTAGCATAACCTCCTCTTGCTTGTAAAACTGCGGTCACTATATTAGGCATTTATTCCCGCAAGATACGGAGAAACTGCGCGGCATTAATTAGCAGCGAGAAATAGTCGATCACTCACCACCGGTTATTATATAGGTATTGGGAGATGAATTTTAAATTTTCTCTTAATACAGTAGCTCGTACGGCAATTAGGCGGCTAAGGTAGCGCGAAAAAGGATTGTGGTTTTGCTGGGTTGGCGACGCGCTTTGCTCATAGCGCGGCTCACGCCTGGTGGAAATTAGTTTGCGTGGCGTTGCACGGGGAAGGAAAAGGAGGGGGAGGAAGGAGAGATCTGAAGCATTTCGTCCTTGGGGGGAGGTTGGAAACTATTGTGAATCACCGGCGCTTTGATTGATAGCAGGATCTTGACGTCTCAAGAACAACAACATATCTGGAATTCATCACTTCTCGCATAAAGGACAAACACGAATAATCTGGAAAAAGGAGAACGAAGTAGGAGCTGGGTGTGCATTGAAGAAGCGAGAAAGAAGGGAAGGGAAGGCAAGAAGAAGCGTTAGGAATGGAAGAGAGGTGAAGCGGAGGGAATGGAGGGAACGGACATTAAGAGGTCAGGGGAGGTTGGACAGAGAGAGAAGAGACGCAGTGAATGGTATGGTGGGAAAAGAGAGTTTAGGAAAGGAAGCAGTTAGAATGTAAAAGTTTTTTGAGTTATGATATGTATTTAAGGATGCTAGTTTTTCTTCTGAGTGCGACGATAGAATTAAGACCAAGACTCCCTCCTCCGATATCTAGCTCCCTTCCATGCAGATAGCCTTAAGTTTTTCTTTAGAAACGGGGGGTGTACTCGAGTATGAGGAGGGTTGGGCAGGGGGATCTCACAGAAGGTGGAGTTTGTTTGCTGGTAAGATAGTTGCTTTGTCGTTGGGGTGTCTGGCATAATGGGACTAACTTAACGGGTAATCAATGGGTTACCAGAGCTTCCTGTGCAGGCAGGCAGTCTATCCAAAGGGATAGGGGTGAGCGCTGTGACAAAGGTCATCCTCACTTGCCCTTTTTGCACTAAAATGGCTATCTCCACGACTATGTAGCAATGCCATTTTGGCCCCAATTGATTATCTATCGGGTCAGGGAATCGAGAGCCAGTCCGAACTTCACGCTGTCGAAACCCTTTAGCTCGATCAAATCAGTTTCGCTTTGTTGGCGGGCTGATGAGTCTGAAGTTCTTCTGTGGGGGACCTGAGGCTCGGATAACCTTTTCGACACTCTTACGGTAAGTTTCTCTTACTTGCACAACCAAAGAGCCGCACGCTAAACCTCCAGGTCCCTAGTCGCCGACGGGTTGCATTTTGATAATATCAGTACTATATTTCCTCGTGAAATTCGCTATCTCCAGCGCCCCTCTGATCTCCAGATTCAAAGATAAAGGATAAAGGCTCCTCAAAAGGGTTAGTATTGTAAAAGATCAGCCTTCAGGATGTGTTTGACCGTGCGCGCAATTCCGCTAACTTGTCAACCTAAACCTATTGTGGGCTGACGGAGATAGCGAATTTCAGGAATGCGGCAGTTGGCGTTGTGGCTCTTGAAGTGCTGCGGATGTGGTGGGGATCGGATTTCGCTTATCTTGGTGTTTCCACTGAGGAGCCGCATGGGTACCGGTGTGGGGGTATTGTTTCGCCTTCCCCTAATTGGATGGTGTGTTCGACCGAGCCGTATCCACCTGTGTGAGTGTGGTCGTGACCTTCCGCTAAACCGGACAAAAGGTTTGTGGAGAGTTGACTTGGTAACCTATTGCCTAATCAAACGAACAGGGGTAGGACAGACGAAGAAGATCTTGGATAAATTAAAAGGGCAAGTGAGCATCGTCTATTGGGTGTTGACACCCCCGGTCGCTTCACTCTAAACT